>Ga0256914_1000335_pt1 | contig 46142 bp, 42 predicted proteins | sample HulkmetaG_FD_191571 | JGI IMG/M metagenome (GOLD analysis project Ga0256914, IMG submission 191571) | Hydrothermal chimney microbial communities from Main Endeavour vent field at the Juan de Fuca Ridge, Pacific Ocean - Hulk | ecosystem: Environmental > Aquatic > Marine > Hydrothermal vents ...
CCCGCAAGGACGCCTTCAAGCAACGTGCTCAACTACGGAGACTTAATCGTGGCACCAGGCTTCATAGACACCCACATCCACGGCTACGGAGGCGTCGACTCCAACACCAACGAAGCAGAGCACTTCCTCAGGATGAGCGAGGGTTTAGTCAAGCACGGCGTGACGGCTTTCCTCCCATCAACCGTTACCGCTCCCCACGAGGAACTCCTCAACGCGTGTAGAGCGGTTAAGGACGCCGTCAGTAAGTGGAAGGAAGCACGGGCGAGCGGAGAAGTCCCCGGGGCCAGGATCCTAGGAATTCATCTCGAGGGCCCATACGTGAACCCGGTTAAGAAGGGAGCACAGAACCCGGCCTACATAAGGGAGGCAAGCACTAAGGAAATCCTCGACTACCTGAGGGTAGCTGGCGACCTCCTCAAGATGGTGACCCTTGCCCCCGAAGTGCGTGGGGCTCTTGACGCCATCTCCCTATTAGTGAGTAGGGGAGTCGTGGTTAGCGTGGGGCACACGAACGCCACCTATGAGGAAGCCCTCAAGGCATTCGCTGCTGGTGCGTCGAGGGCAACGCACCTATTCAACGCCATGCGCCCAATACATCACCGCGATCCCGGCGTAATAGTTGCGGCGCTGGAGAGTAGCGATGTCTTCATTGAGTTGATAGTGGACTTCATACACTTACATCCAGCGACTGTTAGGTTCGCCATAAACCACGCCGGGACTTGGAGGGCTGTGCTGGTAAGTGACGCGATAAGCGCGGCAGGCTTACCTGACGGCGAGTACTCCTTAGGAGGGCTGAAGGTGATTGTTAAGGGAGGCGTTGCCAGGCTGGAGAACGGCGCCCTAGCCGGGAGCACCTTAACCCTCGACAGGGCTGTGAGGAACGTGGCCTCACTAGGCTACACGCTACCTGAAATCGCTAGGATGGCGTCCATGAACCCAGCCAGGAACTTAAGGCTTGCCGGGTTAGGGGACGTGAGGCCGGGCTGCCGTGCAGACCTCGTCGTGCTTGACGATGACTTGAGGGTGCTCGCCACCATAGTTGATGGTGGGGTGGTCTACGAGCGCTGACCCACCGCCTCCCTAAGAGCGGCTAAGGCTAAGATCCTAGTGGAGTTCAGGGTCGGTAGGGGTGAGACCTCATCACTGATTATTAGGGGGAGTTCGGTGCATCCTAGGACAACAGCGTCGCATCCCTCACGCTTAAGCCCCTCAATGACCTTGACAAGGTAGGCTCGGGACGCGGACTTCACGACCCCGTAAACGAGTTCATTAAATATCACTTCATTAATCCTGACCCTTTCCTCCTCACCAGGAATTACGTACTCTAAACAATACTTCCTCAGCTTAGAGGGGTAAACGTCCGACTCCATCAAGTACTTAGTGCCGAGCACCCCTAACCTCTTAAAGCCCCTCCTCACCGCCTCCTTAGCGACCTCCTCAGCGATGTGGAGCCACGGTATGGGCGACCTCCTCACAACCTCGTCGAAGACCACGTGGATAGTGTTGTCCGGGGTTATCGCGAAGTCAGCCCCCACGGCCGCGAGCTTCCTCGCTGAGGATACCATCAGGTCAGCAACTTTATTCCAATCACCGCGCTCTATGTACTCCATGTAGTCGCTGAAGGAGTACCCATGCAGGCTGACTTCTGGGTGCGCGTACCTCTTCCCCAGAAACTTCTCCCCTTCAGTGCATATGATCCTGTAACACAGGGCCGCGCCGGGGGAACTGCACGCAACGATCCCTATGTGCTTGGGCCTAAGGCCCTCACGCCTTTCCGCGCGTGCCATACTTAAGCACCACCACCAGTAAGGAATCACCCTCAGGGGCCACGTAGATGTGGGGGACGTCGCCCCTGAAGACGTGCGTGTCCAGAGCACGTAGGTATTTCGGCTTATCCTTAGGGCCTACTAACGCACACCCGGAAACGACTAAAACAAACTCAGTCACCCCCTCCTGATGGGCCTCAGCACTCCTGACAGCACCGCCACGCAACCTCATAACGTACACGTCAGCGCCCTCAACACGCTCCACCAACCTAACCGAGACACCGCCCTCCTCAATAATGACGCCCTCGCTAACTAGGGAGCTGAACGGTACGCCCAACGCGTTAGCGATGCTCCACAGCGTGGATATCGTGGGGCTCACGCGGCCTGACTCGATGGCTGAGAGGGTGGACTTAGCGATTCTAGCCATCCTCGCCAACTCGCTTAGCGACAGGCCCCTCGACTCCCTCAAGTACCTGATTCTCTCACCAACGAACCTCAGGGGCTTGTCTGCGTTCGAAATAATGAACACCAGTACATTATAGCGTACCGGGATAAAAAGTTAACGCGTTGTTCGGGAGCGCCTCAAGCCGAGTGACTCACTTACTGTGCCCGTGTTTCCTGTCGAAGTATGGGTTCTTTGCCCTAGCTGAGAGGGGTATTCCGAGGACGTACTCGGCCTTCATGAGCCCTAACTCCTTGGCGGCCACGCCTATGGAGTACATGATCCTGTTATCCACGTTCAGTATTGAGGCGGTCTTGACGGCGGACCCTACTGCTATGCCTAAATTCACTAACGCCATGTACGTGTTAAGGTCAACGCCCTCCTCATTCGTGGGTGATGGGAGGCCTAGGTCGATGACGTCAGCACCTATGAGCACGACAGCGTCAGAGACCCTAACGTTCCCAGCGTCCCGCGCGAAGAAGGATCCGCGGGTTGGAGCCAGCTCCTCCATCTTAGCCGCTAACCTCTCCAGCTCTTCCTTATCGGCAATTACCGCCACCTTAATGTTGTCCCGCCCCCTAGCCTTGGGAGCCGTCTTAGCCGCGACCGCCATTAACTCAGCGACACGGAGAACTCCAGACTTGATTAATTCCTCCTCACTAAGCATTCTCAATGCACCAATACTTCATGGTTAAGAAACCTAATTAAGGGGTGGGTTTAGCAAGGCGTGCCTTACTCACGCCTCCGCACCGCTAACGCGAAGAAGATAGCTATGAGTAGCACGACCCACCAACCACTATAGCCCGCTAGGTAGAGGTGGGCTGAGGTAAGCAATAACCCAACAACACCCGCCACGTACCCAGCAACGCTTACTCCCCGGCCCGCCCTACCCCCTCGCGCAAGGAAGGACGCCGCCAACGCGATGGTGAAGCAGGCCGCTATAACCACTATCAACGCGACATCGATTAAGGACGTCAAGCTACTCAACCCTTCGTACCCCTCCCTAAACCCTAGAATAATAAGTAGTGTTGAGACAAAGTAAGTTACGGTGCCTAAGGATGGCTGGGGAACTCGCGGTTAAAGCTGCGCGTGCCCTCGCCGCAGCCAGGCACGCGGTAGCGTTCACGGGTGCAGGGATCTCCGCCGAGTCAGGCATCCCGACGTTCAGGGGCTCAGGCAAGGACTCCCTATGGTCTAGGTTCAAACCGGAGGAACTCGCGACGCCGGAGGCCTTCGCCAGGAACCCGGTGAGGGTGTGGGAGTGGTATAAGTGGAGGATGGAACTAATAAGGAAGGCGGAACCCAACCCCGGCCATAAGGCGCTGGCTAAGCTCGAGGAGCTAGGCGTGATTAAGGCCGTGATAACGCAGAACGTCGACGGCCTCCACCAGAGGGCGGGATCCATGCGAGTCATCGAACTACACGGTAGCATATGGAGGGTTAGGTGCTCAAACCCCACCTGCACGTACAGGACCGAGATCCGGGAACCCCCTAAGGAAATACCCCCTAGGTGCCCCGCCTGCAGCCACTACCTAAGACCGGACGTCGTGTGGTTCGGCGAGCCCCTACCCCAAGATGCGTGGAATGAGGCTGTGAGCCTAGCCAGGACCTCCGACTTAGTCCTCGTCGTCGGAACAAGCGGTGCCGTGTACCCGGCGGCCTACATCCCAATAATGGTTAAGGAAGGCGGCGGAACCCTAATCGAGGTTAACGTGGCTGAGTCCTCCCTAACACCATACGCGGACGTCTTCCTTAAGGGTAAGGCGGGTGAAGTGCTTCCGAAACTGCTGGAGTTAGTGCATGAATTTCTTGGCGGGAGTTCCGTTTAAATGAAAGAACTCTTATATTGCACTGGAACCAATCTTTGTTGAGGGAAAGGACCTTGAGTGACGGGAGATCCTTAAGCATACCCCTAGCGTTAGGGGTAGTGATCATCGTGGCCATACTTGCCTCCTCCCTCACCTACTATTACGCGTCACTGAACCTACCCACCGTAACCACTACCATGACCTCAACAACGACGGTTACCTCCGTCACCACAGCTACTCAGAGCGTAACTACGACCGAAACGAGCACGGTGACGACGACAAAGTACGTCACTCTCTCCCCCTCAGTAACAACCATAACCCTCACGATGACACCCGCAACAACCCCGCCATCCGGGAAGGTGATCACCGTGCCGAGGAACGACACGGTAGCTCAGAGGCTAGTGGGGTTCAGGCTTAAGCAACACTTACTGACAGCTATCATCACGTGGCTCACGTGGCTCGAGTCACGGAGCGGGACCCCCTCACCGATATTCCATAATGACCCGGCCGCCGCGTTAGCTACGTTAATAATTACGAGGTTAACCTCACAGGACGTCGTTGCCTTACCCCCACTGACCTCTACGTACGGCATAGAGCTCATCAGGTCGCCAATCTCGATATACCCGCCTCAGTCCTTGAGCAACACGACATGCGCACCCATAAACGTAGGGAGTAGCGCGGCCGGAGCCGTTAGCGCTAAGGTGGTGCTGGAACCCATTAATTCCTCAGCAATGCGCGTAGAGACCGTAACGAAGCCCTCAATAGGGGGCTCAATCACGTCAAAAGGTGTTGTCGTCGTAGGTAAGGGTACTGTGAAGGTGGTTGCGGCGTCAAACGTTACCTCCATAGGAGGCACCACCACCCCAGTGCGCCTACTGGAGGTGTTCCGCGACGACATACCGGTAGTGGCGAAGACAATGTTCGGGAACCTCACGCACGAGGAAAGCATAAACGCCTCGAACGGGGCCCTCATAATTAAGATGAGCGGCAGCACCATTAAAGTCGTTGAGGGCGTGGAGCCTGCCTTGAGGAAGATTCTGAAGTCACTTAACATAACAGTTACTTACGACGGAACCGCGAAGCTGGCCGGGAACCTCATAGTACCGGTATACAGGGTCTTCATGACGGGCGACATAAGGGTGAAGGTGGAAAACACTACCTTCGCCGTGAAGCTAAGCTATAGTGGCCTCGCGTACTTAATCGGCAATAACGTCGCGATCTTCATGGAGAGCTCCGTGAACGACCTGCACGCCAGCGTGGTAGTGAATGGTGACGTCTACTGCCGCTATCTCAAGGAACCCGTTGAAACGCACGTTAAGGTCACGTCCGTGAGTGTGAGTTAAGTTACTTCCTAACCCCCAGCGGTGACCCCGGGTTTAACGGTAGGTTAGTTTGAGGTTTTTTCAGTACTGCACAAATAACACTTATATCCTCACCGTCTCTCCAATGAGGTGGTGCTCAGGATGAGCGAGAGCGGTCGCCGCGGGTTAGGGGTCGCGGCAATCATAATTATTGTGGCGGCCCTCGCTTCAGCCTCAACGTACTGGTTCGTCAGCGTTAATCAGAAGCCCGTGACGGTAACTAAGACCGTGACCACGGCAAGCACCGTGACGTCCGTGAGGACCGTTACGAGCCCCGTAACAACCACGGTGACCCGCACTAAAACGGTGGTCAACACCGTGACCGAGACCACTACCGAGACAACCACGGTAACAAAAACAATCACGACGACCCCGAAGCCCTCAGTACTTAGGGACGATGACGCCGCCAGCAAGCTCGCGGCCAGGCTCCTCAGGAGTAGGGTTGCGTTAGCCGTCATGATGTGGTTCGCTGGCGTGCCCGCCCACACGAAGGGCTGGGCCAACTCAAGCGAGTCAGTCACGACGGCGACCGAGTCCCTCCTAAGGAACGCCTTAACCACGTTCTCGGACATGGTGTTAGTAGCTATCAACACCCCCATCACGAAGGCGTATAACGTGACGGCGGAACTCACGCCCCTGAAGCTAGCGGCCCCGCCCAGCACGGGTAGCGGGTCCTGCGTGACTTACAGGGTTGAGGATGCTGGCTTCAAGATCAAGTCATACCTAGGCATAGTACCTCTCAACGGCTCCGCAGCCGGGTTGGCGGGCGCCGCAACCACCACGATAGGGTTCAGCAGCGTCTTCGGTGGCGTGCTGAACTGGCATGAGGGCTTCATGACGGTGGTGCTGAACATCACCTCATTATCGTTAGGAAAGGAAATGAACGTCAGCGAGGTCATGAGGTTTGACGACTGGGGTCTGCCGTTGCACGTGAGCGTGGTGAGGGAGGGTGAGAGTGCCTCAATAACCCTTAACTCCTCGAGCGGCTCCCTAATAGTTAAGGAAGGCAATAAGACGGTCGTGATCAAGGATGTGGGTAGGGTGCTCGTCGAGGCCCTAATGTCTACCCGCGTACGGACAGGTTTTGTGAGGTACGTAACCTTCCCAAGCGGCTTAACCCTACCGGAGTACAGGGTGTCCCTAGAGGTCAACCTGAAGACCATGGTGAATAAGACGCTACTCTTCCTCATGCTGAGGGGTGAGGGGAGCGCGTACCTGCTCGGCAAGAACGTACTCGTGATGAGCAACCTAACCCTAAGCGATGGTAGGGTAATCATAGACACGAATGGCGGGCCAAGGCAGTGCTACGTCCTCGAGATGGCGGCAAAGGAAGGTTCGAGGATACTCGATATTAACGTGGCTGGGTAAGGCGAAGCACTTTTCCCTCTTTAAGCAATCACGCAGGTACGAGGAGCCTAACCAGTACGGCTAACCCCAGAGCTATTGGCGTTATGTACGCTATCGAGACGGCCACGACCTCCTCATCAAGACCGTACATCATCGCGTAAACTAGGTTCATCGTTGCTGGGGGCATGAAGGACTCGATCAGTATGCCCGCAACCCACACCGCCGGCAGGTTGAGGGAAGCTATGGCTGCTAAGAGCCCCAGATGCATTACTGGCGAGGCAAGAAGCCTCCACCCCATAACCGCAAGCACCTCCCTCCTGAAGCCGAAGCGCGACCTAGCTATCGCGTCACCCACTATGAGAAACGAGGCGATGTTAGCCTCGCTGAACACGTCCTTAATCAGTGGGAGGGGAGAGGGTGCTGGCGGCACGGGGTGTAAGGTGAACCTAATCGTGAACGCCACTATAGCGGCTATCGTGAAGGGGAAAGTGAAGACCCTCTTAAGGATTAAGGAGGCGGTGGGTTTGGACTCGCCCCCAATGCTCGCTAGGACAGGTATGACCGGGGCGGACGCAACGTTATACATGGACGCGTACAGCACGGCTGGCATGGGGTTCCCGTAGAGGAGGAGCATTAAGGGTATCGGGAGGAAACCCACGTTAGGGAAGACCGAGGAAATCATCGCCGCCCCAACACCGGGTCCTCTCCCCAGCAACTTAAGGTACGTCAACGGGATCACCACGGCCGAGATGGCTACGTAAGCCACTGCAACGAGCGTGACTGACTTAACTAACGTCATCGAAGTGTACACTATCCCGTAAATCATTAGGTAAGGAAGGATCACGTAAAGCAACACCTTACCGAGAACCCTCGACGGCTCCCTAACACCCCTCCTACCCAGCACTAAACCAACAACGAAGAACACAGCCGAAAGCACTAACCTCTCCTGAATCGACAGCACGTCCCCCGGCACCCTCCTACAAGGATTGAGGGCACCCAATTTAAGGTGGTGCCCCGCACCATTCCACGTAAACACTCATTAGTTAATTAGGTAATTACTAGAGAACGGTGCTTACCCTTGACCTCAGGAGAGTTAAGCAAGCTCTACAACCTCCTAGGCTGGCCCGGAGACCCCTACACCCGTGAAGGCAGGGCCAGGTACGAGGACACCCTCAAGGAGGCGGCAAAGATCCTCAACCACGAATGGTTGTCAGCGATCGTGGGGAGCAGGGACTCCATCAAAATCATCGACGTGTGCGGGGGCTCCGGAATCGCTGGGGCGGCCTTCGCCAAGGTTCTTAAGGAGAGAGGCGTCAAGCCTGAGGTAACGGTCATTGACTTGAGGGCGGAGGCGCTGAGCGTAGCAAGGAAATTCATTGAGGAGGAGACCGGGGCCAAGCCCGAAACCCTAGCCCTAGACGTAACGAGGATGCATGACACGGGACTCAACGCCGACCTAGCAGTGCTCTGGGGATTAACGACGCCGCACTTCAGCCCTTGGGACCTAATGAAGGTGGTCTCAGGGATAGCCTCCAACCTAGTTGCGGACGGGGTCCTCGTGGTCGAGGAAACCGACAGGCACGCCGGGATATTCCTGGCAAACAGGTACCAGCACGTAATGCCTGAACTCGTCAGTGAGGGTAAGGTCACCGTATCAGTGCATGAGGGCAGGGACCCGATAACCGGGTACGTGAGCAGGGTCCTCGTAGACCTCACGAGCGGGGAAACAGTTAGGCTGAAGGTGTACTTCTGGGACATAGCCTCAGCAGCCACCATAACCTGGGCGTTCTTCAAGGACGTGGACTTCATTCCAGGGAAGTCAGGGAGGCACGGCTACATCATAGCTAAGTGGCCTAGGGAAGCACTGAAGCCAGGGGAACTATTGGGTGCGGAGCCAGCGATGCTTAAACGGAGGTCTTAGGTGGGTGATGGGCGTTAACGCCCGTAGGGCCCGCACCTAACCCCGCAGAACCTACTTAGTAAGTATGGTCCGCGCCTGCGCCTTCTTAATTCCCTATTCAGCTCGCATTCCCTGTCTAGTAGTGCTAGGGCTGTTGCGGTGACGCCTGGTTGGGGAAGCTTGATTACCGGCGACCCATTAGTTCCTTGTTCGTGATTTACCCCGTGTAGTTCAAGTACCTTGAGTGCCTTCCTCACCTCGCTCTCCTTCCCTTCAATGATGAAGGTTTGCGATGATGCCTTATTGATCAGTGATTCGTCGTGCTTAACCCACGCCTCCTTGACTTTGGCGAGGGTTTCGGCGTTGCTGGCCACGTACTCCAGAGCGGTTAGGCATGCGTTGACATGCGTTGTTACGCGGTCGTGCATCATCCACTCTCCGAGTCCGACTCCCCAGGTCTCGACGAGGAGCTTGGCGCTTCCCTCCAGTGGTGCGTGGGTTCCTAAGTAGTTTGGCGGTGCCCACAACACTTCCTCACCGCTTCCCCCACCGGAGAAGTGCCTTGTTTTCACGGGTCCCCACGGGCTCAAGCCCGCATCGAGGGCCTTCCCGACGTAAGTCATTAGGTCGTGGCTCACTCCCCTGATTTCGGGGGCTACCCACGCGTAGGGTGCGTCCGTGAGCGTGACTAGGAAGCCCTCCGTCTCGTTAGCCCATCTCGGCGGGCAACCTCCCCTAGCGTAGAACTCGTGCAGATCCAGGACGACGTGAGGCTTTATGCGTGCTAGTAGGGAGTGGAGGGCACGTGTCTCGGGCTGCGTTAAGTACGCCCAGTCCCTGTTGAGGTCAACGAAGGCCGCGTTGACCCTGCAGGGCTCGCACGCCTTCTCCCACCCGGGGGAGCGCCACTCGCCTGAGGAGTAGTACCTAAATAACCCGTCGGGGTTAGCTAGGGGGACTATGCTGACCTCCGTGAACCGCCTTAACTCGCGCAGGTCGAAGTTAGGGTTAGGCTCCCCGACCCCCAAGAGTTCGCGGGCTAGTGCTAGGGACGCCTGTACCGGCGCCGGCTCGTTGCCGTGAATGCCGGCAATAATGAGCACCTTCACTAAGGGTTCCTCGGTGGCTGGGATCGTGACGCACCTTATCGCCCTACCCTCCACGCTCCTCCCGATAACGCTTACCCTCGCCCCCACCTCCCTCAGCATGTCGGCGACGATCCCCACGTAGGCGGGGCTCGCCACGCGGTAGTAGTGGAGGCGGTAGGGCGGTAGCCCGTTTAGGGAGTCATTACTCATTACTACCCTCACCACCTGACGTAATTACTGTACGCACTATAATTAGGCGTGATTACTAAGATTACTAACCTATAAAGAAGTTTAGTTAGGGACTACTTAAATGAGGCACGCGTGATTCTTGCTTGGACGAGAAGGCACTCACCCTAGGCTCATGGAGAGTGATCGCGTCATGGGAGGTATTTTCGGGGCGTCATCACGGTCAAGGGAGGACGTAGTTGTGGACGTTCTGACGGGGCTCCTTCGCCTAACCCATCGCGGCAACGACTGCGCCGGGATAGCGGCGGCAACGCGTGAGGGCTTAAAGGTGCTTAAGGATGGCGGGAGGGTTGAGGAGGTATCGAAGAGGCTGGGATTCCCAAGCGTTAAGGCCCGCGTCTGCTTAGGCCACGTGCGTTTCTCCACCCATGGACGTCCCCACCACGACAACGCCCACCCCCACACGGACTGCTCAGGGAGCGTTGCCGTCGTTGGTGACGGCGTGATAGCTAATTACGAGGACTTAAGGGATGAGGCGGTCGTAGCTGGTCACTACTTCAGGTCGAGATGCGACTTCGAGGTAGCGGCCCACCTAATAGAGGACGGGATTAAGGCGGGGAAGGATTTCATTAAGGCATTCGCGGAAGCGTACGCTAGGCTCGACGGAATATTCACGCTCTCAGCCATAAACGCTGAGGGCGTCATCCTCACCGCCTCCAAGCTCCAAGCTTTCTACGTCGCACGCTCCCCCGATGGCGGGACGGCTTACGTGTCGTCAACAGGGTCGGCACTAAAGGGGATGGCCGGTGACGCGTGGCGCGTTCCTGAAGGCGTGATAGCGGTAGTTGACGGTGACGCGGTTAAGTTCCTTGACACCGTGGAGTTAAGACCCATTAACCTACAGCCTGAAGCCGTCGATGTGCCGGACGACCTTATCCTTAAGGACGGGTACCCTCACTTCATGCTGAAGGAGATTTACGAGGGGCCGGACGCCGTCCTTAAGGCGTGGATGGCGCTTCAGCGCAGGTACAGGTCCTTAGCCGCGCGTCTGGTCGCTAACGCTAAGGAGGTGTACGTCATCGCTAACGGGTCCAGCCTCCACGCCGGCTTAGTCGGTAGCTACTACTTAACGGAGTTAGCTGGGGTTTCACCCATAGTGTTGAGTGCGGCAGAGTTCCCGCTTTACCACGTCGACAATGTCACGCCGGGGACGCTAGTCATAGCCGTCTCGCAGTCTGGGGAGACAGGGGACGTGCTTCGAGCGGTTTACGAGGCGAAGATGAGGGGCGCCACCATATTAGCGATAACGAATAACGTTGATTCCAGGCTAGCTAAGCTCTCAAGCATCTACCTACCCATAGCTGCGGGTCCCGAGATAAGTATCCCGGCGACGAAGACTTTCGTCGCCACCCTAACCACGCTCTACGTCCTAGCCCTCGACACGGGTGAGTACAGCGGGAAGCTAAGCAAGGCTGAGGTCAGCGAGAGGCTCTCAGCCCTTAAGGAGCTAGCGCTTAAGCTCAGGGAGTACGTGCCTAGGGTCGACGCTCTAGCCAGGGAGGTGGCGGGGGAGATAGCCTCGAGGGCTAGGAGCGGGTACGTCATATCGAGAGGCATTAACTACCCCTTAGCTCTTGAGGGGGCGTTGAAGTTCAAGGAGGCTGCGTACTTCCATGCCGAAGGCATGGAGGCAGGAGAATTCCGCCACGGTCCCATAACGCTCGTTGACCCAGGGTTCCTCACGGTCTTCATAATCCCTGCCGAGCAGAGCGCTGCTAAGGCGACACACCCGCTAATAGCTGACGCGTACGGCAGGGGCGCGGAGGTCGTGGTGATAGCATCCAACGGTGAAGCATCACTCGTTGAGGTGCCGGTAAGCAAGCTCGCCACGCCGGACGTGCCGCGCCACCTAACACCGATAGCTTACGCAATCCCCTTACAGCTCCTGGCCTACCACCTAGGCGTTAGGCGCGGGTGCCCCATAGACACCCCCAAGAAGCTAGTGAAGGCGGTGACGGAGGCCTCGTGAAGTAAGGAGGTGGAGGGCGTGAGTGCTGAGCCATCGCTAAAGCTCTTCGCCGGGTACGCTGAGGCCGACATAACCCCTGAGCCCGGAATGCCTATGGCTGGCTACATAAACAGGGCGGGGAAAGCTGTCGGGGCCCACGACGCCCTCAAGGCCAGGGTAGCCTACATTGACGTCGGCGGTGAGGAGGCGGTCCTCGCGGTCCTCGACCTGATAAGGGTGGATGACGCGTTACGGGGCAGGCTCGCGTCAGCCATATCCAAGGCAGCCGGGGTTAGGGAGGAGAGGGTTCTAATAGCGGCAACGCACACGCACAGCGGTCCGGAGGTCAGCACGGGGATCTGGAGCACGCAGGAATTAACGGGTAGTGACAAGGAAGCAATTAACGAGTACTTAAAGACGCTGGAGTACTTGGTCGCCTCCGCCTCATTAACAGCTATGGAGCGCTCAGTAAGGGTCGCTGACGTCAGGGTAGGGGTTAGGGAGGTGTCAGGGGTAGCGACGAACAGGGTGAGCAGCGACGGCGTAATCGATAAGGAATTAACGCTCGTTTCCCTCGAGTACGTCGGTGGCGGGAGGCTACTCATCATTAACTACGCGTGCCACCCCACGGTACTAGGACCCGACAACGTCCTCTACTCCGGAGACCTAGCCGGGCTCACGGCGGAGCTCACCCGAACGTACTTAGGGGCTGACGTGATATACCTCAACGGAGCCGCCGGGAACGTCAGCACGAGGTTCTCAAGGAACAAGCAGGACTTCGAGGAGGCCCTTAGGAAGGCGTCGATACTGGCGGACTCAGCCGCCTCAGCCTACGTTAACTCACGTCCCATCCGCGCAGGCCCGCTACGCGTTAAGCCTAGGAAAACGGCGCTTAGGTTAAGGCCTCCCATAGAAGAGTCCCTAATAAATAGGCTGAAGGGGGAGCTACTGAAGAGGCTTGAGGAGGCCAGGAGGTCGGGGGCTTCCCCCTCCGTCATTAGGTCGCTGGAGAGGGACGTCTACGCAGTCAAGATAGCTGAGAGGAGGAACAAGCTGCTTAAGGGCGTCAAGTCCGTTAAGGCGCCAATCACTGCGGCGTGGCTAGGTGATGAGGTCGCCCTGCTCACGTTCCCAGGGGAGTTATTCGTTGAGTACCAGTTAGACCTGAAGGAAGCGGTTAAGCCAGCGACGCTACTGCTGGCGGGGTACGCTAACGGGTACGTGGGATACGTTCCCTACCCAGGGTATTCGGGTAAGGGTTGCTATGAGGAGCTCGTCTCGATAATCGACGAGGGTGAGTACCAGCGCATTAAGGAAGAGTTAATCAAGCTCCTCACGGAGGGTTAGGGGGAGGTACCAGGGATTAGGGTTCAACTGAGGTGGTGGGTGCAGTGCCCCATGTTTTGGGTGTGTGGGTTCACGCGTGGGACGTGGCTGACGTGGGTGCCGAAGCAATCGCGGAGGAACTTTCGACGCTGGGCTTCACCCACGTAAGCATGTGCGCCAGGTACGTGGAGGAGAGGCAGTGCTGGCCGGGCCCGAACATCCTCTTCAGGAACCCGCGCCGCCTAACATACACGAGCGAGGAGAGCCCCTTCTACTGGCCCGTAGGTGGGGAGAGGTACTCCAAGCTACCCCCACCCCTCAGGCCGAGACCCTCGAGGGAGTACCCTGGCGACGTGGTCGGGGAGTTCATTGAGGCGGCACGGTCGGCGGGGCTTAAGGCAGTTCTCTGGCTCCCCGTGCTCAGGTTCGAGGCGGCCGTTAGGGAGGACCCTTCCTTAGCCGCCGTTGATGTGTGGGGGTCGGTGGCTGACTACAAGCGCTTGTTCCTGTGCCCTTCCAGGAGGGAGGTGCGGGACTTCGTTGTCGCGGTCGTTGAGGACCTGCTCAGCAGGTATGACTTCGATGAGCTCGAGTTAGACTACATTAGGTACCCGAAGCCACCAGTAACTTACGCCTATCCTAAGGCTGTGGTGTCGATGCTTGCGTGCCTCTGTCCCAACTGCGTCGCTAGGGCTAAGTCCGTGGGCATAGATACTGACGAGTTAATCGGGAGGTTAAGGGCTTACGGGGAGGAGGTTAGGGAGTTCCTCAATAAAGCACCCACGTACCCGTCGCCAAGCGACATGGACTTCACGGCGTCGCTCATGGCTGACCTGACGCGGAGCCTTGCTGAGGACCCCGTGGTGATTAAGTGGCTTGAGTTTAGGGCCTCACTCATAGAGGAGGTGGTGGCACTGATACGGGATAAGGTCAAGGAACTCAACCCCAAGGTAACACTGTCCGCGGACCTTTACCCGCCCTCAGCCTCGTGGATTGTTGGGCAAGACTACCGCAGGCTAGGTAAGCTCCTCGACAGGGTCAAGACCATGCTATACACTAGGCAATTCGGCGCCTCACCCTCCAGGATACCGTACGAGGTCGCCCTAGGGCTGAAGCAGTTGCGTGGGTGCGGTGCCGACCTAGTAGTGGGTGTGGGGTCATGGCCCCCCGCCACGGTGGGTGATGTGGTCAGCGATGCTGAGGCCGCGTTACGGGCAGGGGCTCACGGCATCTACCTCTACTCCTACGGCTGGACACCCCAAGCAGTCCTCCACAAGGTAGCTAAGCTTTTGTCGGGTTCCTTAAGAGGTGTCAGTCATGAGTGAGAGGAGGTTCGGCGCGAACATCTGGTCCGTGCCTAGGGAGTTAAGGATCCCTTCCCAATTCATGCGTAAGGCTAAGGACATGGGGTACGAGGGCGTAGAGCTCGCCGTCGATGACACGGACCTCAGCCTAAGCAGGAGCGAGTTAATCGCTAAGTGGCGCTCCATCAGGGAGGAGGCCGAGTCTATCGGGATTAAGTTGCCGAGCGTAGCGTCAGGCCTGTACTGGAGGAGGAACTTCGTGACCGACCCTGACGCTGCGTTAGAGGTTGTTGAGACCGAGTGCATTGCCGCGAACGAGGCTGGCGCTAAGGTAGTGCTCGTCGTTCCCGGCGTCGCCGTCCCGAGCATACCTTACCGCGAGCACTTCGGGAGGGTCGCCAGCGCCCTGCGGAAAGCGGCGGGCATCGCGAGGGAGTACGGCGTCACGATAGGGTTAGAGCCCGTGTGGAACAGACTATTCCCCACACCACTGGAATTCAGGCGCCTCCTCGACGAGGTGGGGGAGGACAACGTCGCCCTATACTTCGACGTGGGTAACACACTACCCCACACCCTCCCCGAGCACTGGATCAGGGAGCTAGGGGATAGGATAGTGCAGGTACACGTTAAGGACTTCAGCATCGAGGCCCTGCGATTCGGTCCTCCGGGAACCGGTAGCGTGAACTGGGACGAGGTCCGGAAAGCGCTCGACGAGGTAGGGTATTCTGGGTGGGTCATCGCGGAGGTCCCGTGGGGTAAGGAGGATCCCTACGCCCCCTTAGCTGAGACGATCGTTAAGGTCAAGGAACTTCTGGGGTGATGGGCATGCCTAAGGTTAAGGTCGGGTTAATCGGCGCCGGATCCATAGGGGGCCTCCACCTAAAGCTACTTAAGACGGACCCGAGGCTCCGTGAGGTCTCCGACCTGGTGGCGGTCTGCGACGTGGATGACGCGGCCTTAAAGCGAGCTGAGGAGCTAGGGGTTAGGAAGCTGTACAGGGACTATCGTGAAATGCTTGAGCGCGAGGACTTCGACGCGGTGATCGTGGCGACGCCCCCGCACCTCCATAGGGAGCAGGCGGTGGCAGCCCTCAAGAAAGGGCTGTACGTCCTGGTGGAGAAGCCCATGGGTGTTAGGCTGGAGGACGCGTTAGACATAGCTAGGCACGCGGGCGGGAGGGTTATGGTTGCCTTCAGCCTAAGGTACCACGGCCTATACAGGTTAATCGCTAAGTACCTCAAGGAAGGGTTAGGCGACGTCATAATGCAGTGGCACGTAGCCCTCGGCAAGGTACCGCCCACGCCGTGGGTCCGCGACCCCAAGCTATCGGGAGGCATGGTGAACGAGAACACCATACACGTGATCTACGCCTTCTACTGGTACGCTGGGAAGGTGCGGGAGGTGTTTGCAAGGACGTGGCGGGTGAGGGACGACGTGGAGATAGAGGACAACGCACTCATAACGCTAACCCACGAGGGCGGGGCGGCCTCAACGATCCTCCACTCCTGGAGCGCGTCCCACAGGTGGAGGAAGTGGGGGTTGCAGGCAAGAAACGGTACGGTGACCTGCGAGGCGTACTTAGGAGGGCCCTACAAGGTATCGATTAAGGGTGAGGTGGTTGCTGAAGGGGACTTCAACGAGCCCATCGAGGAGATGTACGTGAGGCAGTTAAAGCACTTCATCGACTGCGTCACCAGCGGTGAGGTGCCCGAGACCAACGAGGAGGACGGCGTCCACATACATAAGGTAATAGACGCCATCTACAGGTCGGCTAGGGAGGGAAGACCAGCAACTGTTTAAGCCTAAACCACTAGCTAGGAATCCTCCCCTTTAACCTAACCTTGAACCCGCATTCCGGGCACGCGTAACCTCCGCCCTCGATTGGCTTGAGGTTCACCTCACTGACCCCGTAGTGGTGCCTCCGTATGAGTAGGGCCCCGCATGAGGGACAGTAAGTGTTGATTAGTTCCTCACCTCCCCAGACGTTGCCTACGTAAACGTACTTGAACCCGAGTTCCTTCGCACGTTCCCTGACCCAGGCTAGCGTCTCGATCGGGGTGGGTGGTTTGGAGTACCTGTACGCTGGGAAGTACCTGTTAATGTGTAGGGGCACGTCATCACCTAACCTCTCCTTAACCTCCCTCAGAACCCACTCGACACACTCACGCGAGTCATTTGCTCCGGGAACGACTAGGAAGACCACCTCAACGTGCCCGCCCTCCCTAAGGACGTACTCAGCGTTCCTAAGCACGACCTCCTCACCGCCCTTAGCACCCATGAACCTAGAGTAGGTCTCAGGGCAACCCTTAACATCGATGCTGAAGCCATCGCACCCAGCATCGAGTAAGGCCCTCAAGGCGTCGAGGGTGAAGAAGGCGTTAGTCACGACGCAGCAGTAAAGCCCGCGCCTACACCCCTCCTCGAACACGTCCAGCACGTAATCCAGGATCACGCCCGGCTCGTGGAAGCTGGCGCACAGCCCCTCAGCCCCCTCCGCGAGGGCTAACCTAACCAGCTCGTTGGGGTTGAAGTAACGCCCCCTCCAACGCCCTCCACGCCCGAACCTAACCTTACTGATGTGCCAGTTCTGACACCAAGGGCACGTGAAGTTACATCCCCACCCACTGAAGGTCAACGCCCTAGAACCCGGCCAGTAGTGAAAGAAGGGCTTAACCTCGGCAGGCCTAACCTCAACAGCACTCAACCAGCCGTAACTCCCCAGCACCAACTCACCATCAACGTTAACGTAGTTACCGCAGAAGCCCCACGCACCTGGCTTCAGGACACACCCACGCTCGCAGACCCCGCACCGCACGGCACTACCCGCTGAGGCACCGAACCTAGAAGTGCGGCCCAACGCGTCACCCATTAATCCATTCCCGCATGAGAGGTTTTATGCGGATGATTAACTTGAGGGTATCTACGGGTGCGGGTTTAGGGAAAAGAAGCGGCTTGCCTTAAGCGATACTGAGGGTATGATACTGCGGGCCTCTAAGCGCTGAACATCCCCATTAATTCCGTGTAGTGTCTTGGCGGGCATAACGAGCGTAGCTGAACTAAGCACTTATGGAGGGGCGTGTCACCGCACAGTTCCTGAAGCTTAAGTATTATTGCCCACCCAGCCACTTCCTCTCCATTACAGCTCCCGTTCCTTAAGGCGCATCACCATCCGATTCAAACCCTTATTAATTGTTCTCTACTACTGAAAGCCAGCGTGGTTAGGAGACCGTTATTAAGGGTGCGTGAACTTCGTTACGGGGGTGCCGTGAATGGTTACCTCGCAGGACGACCTGTTCGATGAGCTCGTGGATAGCTTAATGCGTGAGTTCTTTAAGCGCGAGCCCTTCACCGCCACCTACTTGGGTCTGCATCAGTATGATCACCTAGTCCCGGACCTCAGCAGGGAAGCAGTGCTCGAGGTAGCGGGCCTTGTGAAGGGGTACGTGAGGAAGCTTGAGGGTATTGACCCCTCAGCCCTCAGCGGCGAGCGCGTAGTGGATTACCCGGTGATCCTGAACTGGCTTAAGGCTCTACTGATTCGCTTAGAGGACTGGCCTACGTGGGAGTCCTTCCCGACAGGAGTACCTAGCTTAGGTGAGGCGCTATTCCCCCTACTCATGGATGAGTCCCTACCCGACGAGCATAGGGTGGAGGCCCTCAAGTCCAGGTTAAGGCAGGTCGACAAGTACGTCCTCGCCTCAGTGAGGGCGGTCAGCAAGCCCTACGCGCTCTGGCTAAGCTACGCGTTAGTCGCTGGTAAGGGCTCCCTAACGCTCCTGGAGTCCGTGAAGACCCTAGCGAGGAAGGTTGGGGACACGGAGCTCGAGGAGGCCGTGGCCAAAGCTGGCGAGAGGGTTAATGCCGCGTTGAAGGAGGTTGAGGAACTAACCAGTAAGGCAGAGCCGGGCTTCAAGCCCCTCGGGAGGGAGTTATTCGCGAAGCTCCTTAAACTACAGTTCATCGAGGAGACCCCGGAAGAGCTGAGGAGGGTAGGGTACGGGGAAGCACGTAAGTACAGGTCACTGATGGAGGGAGCCGCGAGGAAGGCGGGGGCAGGTAGTGTGGAGGAAGCCCTAAAGATGCTGAGCAACGCGAGGATAAGCGACGACGTCAGCGAGTACTTCAGGAAGTACGGTGAGCTAGTGGCTAGGGTGCGGGACTTCGTGAGGCGTGAGGGGATAGTGAAGTTACCGGAGGGCGAGCGCGTGAGGATCGTCGAGACCCCCGAGTACTTGAGGCCGGTCATACCGTTCGCCGCCTACATGCCCCCAGAAACATTCAGCCCCTCCCTCACAGGCACGTACCTACTCACCCCACCACCCACCCCTGAGGCCCTAGCCAGCAGGAACTACTACGACGCCCTAAACACGATAGTGCATGAGGCGTACCCAGGCCACCACACGCAGCTAGTCATAGCTAAGTTAACGGCGAAGCACCCTAGGCGGGCGTTATTCGCGAACGCGACGGACTTGGTTGAGGGATGGGCCCACTACTGCGAGGAACTGATGCTGGAGGCAGGCATAGAGAAGTCACCCCTCTACGAGCTTAAGGTATGGCACGACGCCCTCTGGAGGGCTGTGAGGGTGTATCTGGACGTGGAGCTACACACGATGAACCTGAGCTACGAGGAGGGCGTGGCTAAGCTAGCTAAGGACGCCCTACTGCCTGAGGACGGCGCCAGAGGTGAGGTGATGAGGTACACCCTCAACCCAACGTACCAGCTAATGTACAACTACGGCAAGAGGAAGATCAAGGCGCTGAGGGAGGAGGTCAAGAAGATCCTCGGGACGAGGTTCAGCAACGCCCTATTCCATAAGCTCCTACTAGAGGAGGGCGGACTACCCACGAACGTCCTAGCGAAGATCGTGTTAAGGAAAGCACGCGAGCTAGCTAGTCAATGATGCGCGGTTGGCTCAACCACCGCAGGCAACGGACGTAACGTAGGCACCGGCAATCACTGCCAAGAACCATGCCTCAAGGAACAAGAAGCCCAGGTTAATGGGGCCGACGCTAGTGATGATTAACCAAGCAATACCTATGGCGTAAGCGATAACCGTCACGACCCCGTGGATAATTCCTGCATGCCTAACTAGGGGTGGCTTCGATGAACTACCGATTCTCATCCACCCGGTAGGTAAGGGTAGCCAGTCAAAGAAGGCGGCCACAAAGAAGAGAGGCTTATACCCGTAATGAACGGCCGCTATGAATAGCACGCCAGCCACCGCCACGCACGCCAGCGTCTTCACGATGTTCGAAACCATGCGGAGCACCTCCCCAACCTTAATGCAGTTTAACTGAAGGTTAAAGAGTATTTTGCCAACATCAACAGGTAATGACATTAACGACTAGGTTAGTCAATTTAACCGCACAACACCACCTAAGTCATTAGATAGTAAGCCAAGTTTTCCTTTAGGGTGGTGCCAGATGCGCGTGGTTAGGGCGGGGGAACGTGACTTCAACGAGTTTCTGGAACTCTATTATGAGTTCTACGCCGAGCTTAGGGGTAAGCAGGGCTGGAAGCCCCGCTCAATCGATGAATACGCGGAGGAGGTTAGGGAGTACCTAAGGCGTGACGCCGTGTTTATTGCTAGAGATGAGGGCAGGCCCGTGGGCTTCGTTAGGGTCTCTGAACGCGACGGGTCGTACTGGGTGGAGGAAATATACGTCAGGCCAGAATATAGGGGTAAGGGTGTGGGGAGGGCCCTAGTTAAGGTGGCTGAGGAGTACGTTGCTAAGCACGACCTAGCAGTTTACGTCATGGTGCTCCCGCAGGACACTCAAGCAGTAACTTTCTGGGTTAAGGCAGGCTACTCGACCCTCAACACCATTGAGCTCGTCAAGTACCTGAAGCCCGTTCCCGGAATCGGGGCGTCAAGGTACGTGGACGTATTCGGGCATGCGCTCCGCATGCTTACGTGGGCTAAGGAAGGGTACAGCGAGGCTGAGGTGACGTACTTGGAAGCGCTTAAGGAGTTTGTGGAGGCCGGAGGAAGCAGGGAGGAGTTCCTGAGGGTGGTTGCCTCCGCGCTTAAGGAGTGGGTTAAGGGAAAGAAGGGGTGTTGAGGCTTAAGGCCGGGTCGGGACGAACTTAACTATCCTCACTAATCCCTCAGCGACCTTGATGGCGGCGCCTGCAGGGTCTATGACCGGCGCCTTAATGACCTCCTCAACCTCCTCCGCCAGGCCAGCTAGCCCGGTGCACCCGAGTATCACGGTGTCCGCCCCGTCCCTCAACGCTTCCCTCGCCTTACTGACCACTTCCTTAACCGTCACTTCCTTATCCTTGTCCAGGTCAAGCACCCCTAACCTTATGCCGTAAACCTTCTTAACGAGGTCCCCGTACCCTGCCTTCCTAACGCGTTCCTCAATCATCCATAACGCCTTATTACCGACCGTAACTACGGCCGCCTGCCTGGACCCCAGGACCTTGGCTAGGGCTAGGGACGCCTCACACGGCCCGACGACGGGCACGGGTACAAGAGCCTTGAGGTTCTCCGCTCCCGGATCTAGGAAGCAGTTAGGTATTATCGCGTCGTATGGCTTCCCTTCCGCCTCGGCCTGCCTGAACCACGCTAGCCCGTACTTAACCACTAGGTGCTCCACCCACGCGTGGGCTTCGGGGTCCTCAATGCTGGGCGGGCCTTCCGGGAATGACTTAACCGTGATTTCAGTGTTTGGGGAGGCGAAGGACTCGTAGATCGCCTTATCCACCTCATCCCACTTGGGGTGCCCGACCGGGTTTATCACCAGTACCCTTACCTTGCCTGCGGGCGTGCTCCCCTCACCTCACGCTAACCCACGCTTCTTGAGGAGCTCCTCGACCGGCACGTAGTCGTAGTCGAAGCCGAAGTGCCTAGGTCCGAAGTACTTCAGTCCCTCCTCAGTCCTCCACACCTCAGGCGCCTTGGCAGCCACCACCCTGACCTCATCCCCTACCTTCAGCACGGTGTTAGTTATTGGTTCGCCGTCAAGCCTCAGGAACATGTAGAGGTCGGGAGGCATGACCACGGGCTCGCCGTCCAGCCACGCCATGATGTGCTCATTCATGATCCATGACTTGAACTCCCTACCCTCGAACCTACCCTTACCTGCAACCAGTATCTCTCCCTTCAGGAAGCCCTCCTCATCCCTCCACTCGTAGGACTTAACCACGCCCTCGAATATCACCCACCCGCCAAGCACGTCCGCAACCGCCTGCACGGGGTCCCTACCCTCCTCCCTAGCCTTCAGCACGGCCTCACCTACGCGCATGCAGAGGCTTATCGTGCCCTTAACCGCCGCCTTCCCAGCCTGCTCCGGCGTCATAGGTGCGTCCACGACTGCCGAGAACCTACCGCCGAGCACTGAGAGGTACCTAGCTATCGCCTCGTAGTCGTCTATGTCCGCGTACTCCTTAACTATGACGACGTCGCCCGTCTCAGTAACCATGGCTGAGGGAGTCATCGGTATTCCGTACACGTGGGTCGTACACTGATGTAGCTCCGGCCCAGCCCTACCCATTAAGTCGCCGTCGATAGCCGGGACGCCGAGCTTAGCCGCGATGTTAAGGGCTGCGGGGGTGTTAGCGCCACCCAACTCGGTTGCTACGACAGCACCGACCTTCTTACCTAGGAAGGCCTCAAGCTCCTCAACAGCCCTCCTGATAGGGTCCTTAATCTTGACCGGCTTCCTTGTTTTAAGGCCTGGCGCGACCGACCCGACGAAGTACGGCTGAACCACGATCACGTCCTTGGGTAGCTCCTCCGGGTTAACTATCTTGACGCTTAACCCGGCGTCAAGCACCTCACGCATGAGGTCAAGCCCCTCGTTGGGGTCGCCGCCCCCGCCCGTGCCAAGGATCGTTGCGCCGAGAATTAGCTTACGTGCCTCATCCATTGACTTAATTTCCCACATCGGGTTAAACCCCCGAATACTTATTTCGGGTTCGGGAAATAACTTTTTACTCCTTAAGTAATATTATTAAACGTTAGTGATGAACCATGAAAATTCTCGTAATAAATCCCGTAGGTACTCCCATATGGGATGAATTAACTTTAAAGCATCTTAAGCAGATAGCGAACCCAGGCACGGAAGTAGTCGTTAAGTCACTCCCGCAAGGACCCGAATCCATAGAGTCCGAGTTCGACAAGGCCCTAGCCGAGAAGCACGTGATGGGGGTCGTGGCCCGCGAACTCCTAGGCAGTAGGGAAGGCGAGTACGACGCGGTAATGATTAACTGCTTCGACGACCCAGGGGTTAAGGCGCTACGTGAGGTCATGCGTGACGCCTTAGTCCTAGGTATTGGGGAGACCTCAATAACCGCCGCACTAATGCTTGGCTTCAGCATAGCGATAATCTCAACGGGTAAGGAATCCAAGGCAATCTACAGGCGCAGAGCGGCCGAGCTAGGACTGCTTGACAGGGTCGTGTATACTGGCGGCATTGAAGTACCTGTGCTGAAGCTCAGGGAGGACGAAACCGCCACTCTAAAGGCGCTGGAGAAGGAAGGTAGGCGCGCGGTCGAGGAGTACGGCGCTGAGGTGATAGTGCTCGGGTGCGGCGGCATGATAGGGATGGCTCAAGAACTATCAAGGAGGGTAGGGGTCCCCGTCGTCGACCCAACAATAACGACGTTCAAGGTGACTGAGGCGCTAGTGGCTTCGGGACTGAAGCATAGCTACGTGCACGCACCACCCCATGCAATCAAGCGATTTCAGGCCTTGTTAAGCAACGGCGTGTGAGCTAGAGATAAAAACTTGTGCTTACGATCATGTTTTTCGTAAAACAGTTAATAAGTAAGTAACTTTACTACGCTTAAAAATTTTATTCATGATTAAATATGATTAAACAACTTAAACTAAAATTACAGAAAGCACCGAAGATAAGTTGATTTAGCTTGAAAATTTTTTAGAAAGAATTTGCGGCACCTGATTAATACATGCCGTATTTTGGGTAATTCATCCAAAAAATTTAATTACTCTCCCCCGATATTGGAAAAATCGGTAGGTGTGTTCGAAGTGATAATACCTCTACATAGGAAAGGACTCTCCAAGGCAGTGGCTGCGGCAATAGCTATAATAGTGATTATAGGTGTGATCGCCGCTGCCGCGTACTACATGACGCAGAAACCGGCGCCTTCCTCCACCACGTCAGCAACACCTTCATCTACGATCTCCTCAACCTCCTCGCCGTCAACCTCCTCAACCTCGCCGACTTCCTCCATCACGTCATCGACCTCAACCACCAAGCCCTCAGAGAAGACCGTGGTGGTGTACGCGTCCCTCTCGGAGATGACTACCGCTGACCCTAGCACGGAGTTCTCGAACTCAATCCTGTGGATGTGCTTGGTGTACGAGCCCCTACTGTGGTACGACCCAATACACGATAAGATAATACCCGCGCTAGCCACGAGTTATGAGGTAAGCAAGAACGGCACTGTCTGGACCTTCCACTTAAGGCATGACGCTAAGTTCCACGACGGCACGCCCGTCACAGCCCAAGCAGTTAAGTTCGCTATCGAGAGGACCATTAAGTTAGGGCAGGGTGCTGCCTTCATCTGGGATCCCGTGAAGGAAATTAAGACCCCAGACAAGTATACGGTTGTCTTTATACTGAAGTACCCCGCACCACTAGATAAGATAGCCGCGTCATCCTATGGAGCGTGGATATTCAGCCCGAAGGTGGTTGAGCTTGCCGGAGCTAAGAACGCGACCGACAAGAAAGTCGCTGACTGGTTCAACGCCGGGCACGATGACGGGTCAGGACCCTACAAGCTCGTGAAGTGGGACCCGCAGAACGAGATAGTGCTCGAGAAGTTCAAGGACTGGTGGGGCTGGAAGCTCGCCGACTACCCGATGAAGTCCGACAGCGCGCCCGACGTGTTCATAATTAAGATAGTTAAGGACGCAGTCACGCAGGAGAGGATGGTTCAGTCCGGAGACATCGACATAGCTGAGTACGTGCCCCTAGAGGACGTGCAGACCCTAGAGAAGAACCCGAACCTACAGGTAGTGACTTCACCGTCCTTCCAGAACCTGCTCATGCTCATCAACACTAGGAAGCCGCCGCTGGACAACGTGCTCGTGAGGAGGGCGATAGCGCACGCCATACCGTACAAGGACATAGTAACCGTGGCTAGGAACGGCTTCGCTAAGGTCGCAAGCGGCCCCATACCCCACGGTATGTGGGGTCACTTCGACAACCTGACCTACACCTACAACCTAACGCTAGCTAAGGAACTCCTAGCCAAGGCAGGGTACCCGAACGGCCTGCCCAGACCGCTTCTCCTCACCTACACTGCCGGCGACATCTACGAGCAGAGGACGGCCGAACTAATCAAGGCGTCCCTGGCGAAGATAGGCATAACCGTCAACATAAGGCCGATGAGCTGGCAGGAGCAGTGGTCCCTCGCCCAGAGCGGGTGGAACAACTCGAAGGCCGCTCAGGACCTCTTCATATTCTACTGGTGGCCAACCTACATAACCCCGTTCGACTTCCTCTACAACATGTTCGACAATGAGAGCAAGTCCTTCGACCTCTGCTACTACGCCAACCCGAAGTTCAACAAGCTCATCGAGGAAGCCCACTACTACGAAGGCATAGACAAGGCTAAGGCCCTGCACCTCTACTACGAGGCCCAGAAGATACTCTACGATGACGTACCCGCGGTACCGCTCTGGGACATGGTCGACATAAGGGTCGCTAGGGCGAACATAGGTAACCTGCAGGCAGCAATTAACCCGGCCTACCCGACCGTAATATTCGCTCAGGTACTGCACGTTAAGGCCGGAGGCTAACCCGATCTCAGGGCTTTAAAAACCAAGCCTTTTTCCTCAAGCCCCTCACCCCCACATCAAGTGCGGAGGTCGCGGTGGTGTGAGCCATGCCCGTAAGTAAGGAATACATTGTGAAGAGGGTCGCCCTACTCATCCTCGTTGTTTTCGGCGTCCTTATCATAACCTTCGTGATAACTAGGTTAATACCCGCGCACCCTGAACTACTGTGGGCCGGGCCCCACGCAACCATGGAGCAGATAGAGAAGGCTAGAAAGGAACTACACCTGAATGACCCGATATACGTTCAACTATACTATTACCTGCTGAACTTCGTACGCGGTGACTGGGGAGTCTCGTGGAGAACTAGGTCACCGGTACTGCATGACGTGCTATCGGCGTTGCCGGCCACGCTTGAGTTAGTCATAGCGGCGTTCGTGATAGCGGTGGTCATCGGCATACCCCTCGGTGTCTACGCCGCGTTGAGGAGGGATAGGCTCGCCGACCACATAATAAGGATACTCACGGTGCTCGGAGCCTCGGTCCCGGTGTTCTGGCTGGCCCTCATCGTGCAGTTAGTCTTCGGGAGCTGGCTCCACATACTGCCGGCGGCGAAGCGCGTTGATGAGATACTGGTCCTCAGGACAGGGTTCCACCCCATAACAGGGTTCTACTTACTCGACGCCTTAATCGAGGGCAATATACCTGTGTTCCTTGACGTCCTAAGGCACATGATACTCCCGGCAACGGTGCTGTCCCTCTACCCAATGAGCCTCTGCGCCAGGATGACGAGGGCGTTAATGGTTGAGGTGCTGAACGAGCAGTACATCAGGGCGGCTAGGGCTTGGGGTTTGCCGGGGAAGCTAGTCACGTTCAAGTACGCGTTAAAGAACGCGATAGCGCCCGTAATAGCTTCGCTGGGCCTATCCTTCGGCTACACCATAATCGGCGCGTTCATGGTTGAGCTGATCTTCGTGTGGCCCGGCATAGGTTTTTACGCGGCGATGTCGCTCCTGAGCTTCGACTACCCAGCCATCGTGGGGGTCATCGTGATCGTCGCGATATTCTACTCGGTCATCAACATGATCGTGGACATAGTACACGCGATAATTGACCCGAGGGTGAGGCTGTGATGTCGTCCCCATCAGAACTCAGGATAATGTTCCGCATGATAAGGCGGAACCCCGTCTCCATGCTGGGCCTCATAATAGTCGTTACCTTCGTTGTCGTCGGGCTCATAGCCCCATACATCCTAACGAGGCCTGAGGAGGCGTGGGGAATAGCCTATAACGTGAAGGACCGTTTCCTCCCACCCTCCCTCCAGCACCCCTTCGGCACGGACGAGTACGGGAGGGACATGTTCAACAGAGTCCTCCTAGGCACTAGGTTCTCCCTGATGATCGCTGTCGGCGTTGTGGGCCTAGCCCTCCTGATAGGCATCCCGGTGGGCTTGGTTGCCGGGTACGTTGGGGGTAAGGTAGGCACTGCCCTCATGAGGATAACCGACATGTTCCTTGCTTTCCCGCCCCTCCTGCTAGCGATAGCGTTAGCCGCCACGCTCGGCAGGGGCTTAACGAACACGATCGTCGCGCTAGCCATCTCGTGGTGGCCGTGGTACGCGCGGCTAATATTCGTGCAGGTGAACTCCATAAAGAGCTTACCTTACGTGGACGCCGCCAGGGTGATGGGGTTAGGGTCACTAACGATAATGTTCAAGCACATCCTCCCCAACGCCCTCACACCCATAACCGTGCAGGCAGCCCTAGACATGGGGTCAGCGATCCTCGAGGCGGCGGGCCTGAGCTTCCTCGGCGTAGGTGTCCCGCCACCAACTCCTGAGTGGGGCTTACTGGTTAGCATGGGGTGGCAGTCAATCAACAGGGCTTGGTGGATCTCCTTCTTCCCCGGCCTAGCCATCGTGATAACCGTGCTGGGCTTCAACCTACTCGCCGACGCCGTCAGGGAAGCGATGGACCCGAGGCTCAGGAAGGCCCTAATAATGAAGGGGGTGTGAAGCATGTCGGGGCCAGACGGGAGGAAACACGTTCTTGAGTTAAGGAACCTCACCATCAAGTACTACACGCTAACGGGGATCGTGCACGCCGTCAGGGACGTCTCACTAGTGATTAGGGAGAGGGAGTCCGTGTGCTTAGTGGGTGAGTCAGGCAGCGGCAAGTCAACGATAGGGCTGGCGGTGGCGCATGCCCTACCCCCCAACGCGAGGGTCTCGGGCCAGATACTGTTCAGGGGCGAGGACGTGACGAGGCTGAAGGGCGACGACCTAAGCAAGTACGTCGGGAGGAAAGTATCGATAATATTCCAGGACCCCGCAGCGACCTTCAACCCGCTATTCACGATAGGTGAGCAAATGGGTGACGTGATCAGACACCACAGAGGGGTGAAGGACAAGGAGGAGGTTAAGAGAATATCGATCGACCTGCTCAAGAAGGTCGGGCTACCGGATCCGGAGAGGGTGCTTAAGTCATACCCGCACGAACTCAGCGGCGGGATGCTCCAGAGGGCGTCGATAGCGGTGGCGCTCTCACCGAACCCCGAGCTACTCATAGCCGACGAACCCACGACGATGCTTGACGTCACCCTCCAAGCGCAGATACTTGACCTCCTCACGAAGCTCAAGGAGGAGTTCGGCCTCTCCATGCTCTTCATAACGCACAACCTAGGGGTCGCGGCCGAAGTGTGTGACAGGATAGCCGTGCTGTACGCGGGTAAGTTGCTTGAGGAGGGGGGCGTAGAGGACGTGCTCCTGAACCCCCTCCACCCCTACACCAGGAAGTTACTGGAGTGCGTGCCTAGAGCCCACTCCAAGGTGCGGAAGCTTAGGCACATACCCGGAACCCTCCCCGACCCTAGGCACCCGCCGCCCGGGTGCCCGTTCCAGCCTAGGTGCGAGGAGGCTAGGGACGAGTGCGGTAAGATGCCGCCACTCATAGAGGTTAGGCCGGGGCACAGGGTGGCGTGCGTGAAGTACTTGAGCGGAGGGGGTGAGTGAGGTGGCGATGCTCGAGGTTAAGGAGCTGAGGAAGTACTTCCCAATAAGGTCAGGCTTACTAGGCAGGGTCGTCGGGTGGGTTAAGGCTGTCGACGGCGTGGACATTAACATCGAGGAGAACACGGTGGTCGCGTTAGTCGGTGAGTCAGGGAGCGGGAAAACGACGACTGCCCGGTGCATTCTGAAGCTACATGAGCCAACAGCAGGTAAGATACTCTTCATGGGTGAGGACGTAACGAAGCTGAAGGGCAGGCGCCTAAGGAAGTACAGGAGGAACGTACAAGCGGTTTTCCAGAACCCGTTCCTATCCCTAAACCCTAGGATGAAGGTCGAGGACATAGTCGCGGAGCCCCTCAAAACACACACGAACATGAGTAGGAGGGAAATCGCTGAGACGGTTAAGGATCTACTCACGAAGGTCGGCCTACCTAAGGACGTGCTGAGGAGGTACCCCTACGACCTAAGCGGTGGGCAGGCGCAGAGGGTAGCGATAGCTAGGGCTATAGCGCTAAAGCCCAAGCTAGTGGTCCTCGACGAACCAACATCAGCCCTCGACGTGTCGGTTCAAGCCCAAATACTGAACCTGCTGGCTGACCTGAAGGAGGAGATGAAGCTATCATACCTCCTAATAACGCATGACCTCTCAGTCGTGAGGTACATAAGCGACTACGTCTACGTCATGTACTTAGGCAAGATCGTCGAGGCAGCACCCACTGAAGAACTCTTCACGAACCCACAACACCCCTACGCCCAAGCACTCCTATCAGCAGTACCTGAGCCCGACCCTAGGTTAAGGAAGCTTAAGAAGAGGATAATCCTGCCCGGCGAACCCCCAAGCGCCGTGAACGTGCCTCCAGGCTGTAGGCTTCACCCGAGGTGCCCTTACGCTGAGGAGCGCTGTAAGCGTGAGGAACCAGAATTAATTGACGTGGGTAACGGTCACTTCGTGAGATGCTGGCGCGCTAGTTCTTGAGTGAACGTGCTTTCCTTCCTTAGCCAGTGTTTTCTGAATCCCTAACGCCTTAGTTGCTAGTGGTGTTTGGTTAGCAATGCTTTTATATCGATCGATATATCTCTCAGGTAGGAGTCGTTGGGGTAGGGAACGTGCCCGGCGTGGAGTACGTGAATGTCTGGAAGTACTACGGCGGTAAACCCGTGGTTAAGGGAGTGAACCTCAGCGTTAAGGAGGGGGAGGTCAGGGTACTCCTGGGCCCTAACGGGTCGGGGAAGTCAACACTATTCAAGATGAGCATAGGGATCGTGAGGCCCGAGCAAGGCGCGGTTAAGGTGGACGGCGTTAACCCGGCGGAGGACCCCATCAGTGCCAGGAGGATTGTTGGCTACGTCCCTGAGGACCCCCTAGTTTACGAGTCCCTTGAAGTGACTGAGTACCTCGAATTCCTGCTCTCAGTGTACGGCGTAAGGCCTCCTAGGGAGAGGTTCGCCGCAGTAATTAAGGCGCTGGGGCTTGAGGAGCATGTTGGGAAGCTGGTCGGTGAGCTAAGCCACGGCAACAAGAGGAAGGTCATGCTGGCGGCGATAATGCTCAGGGACCCGCAGGTACTGGTCCTCGACGAGGCGTTCTCGGGGCTGGACGTCGGGAGCGCTAGGGCCGTCAAGACGTGGTTGAGGGAGAAGGCAGCCTCCGGGTCAGCGGTGTTGGTCTCGACACACATACTCCCCATAGCAGAGGCCATAGCTGACAGGATAACGATAATCTACGAGGGGAGAATAGTTGCTGAGGGGACGCCTGAGGAGTTAAGGAGCCTCGAGGGCGGGAAGGAGCTTGAGGATATCTACCTTAAACTCACCGGGTACTCGAGCGAGGTTGAGGAGCTGGTTAAGGCGCTAGCGACTTGAGGTGGGGGTAGGCAATGCTTAAGTCGATGACGCTGGAGATAGCGAAGAACCTGACGAAGGAGGTGACGTTCAGGGGCTTCAGGGGGGTTAGCGCGTCGGCCTTCACCCCCGTGGCTAAGTCCTCGAGGGGCAAGGTGAGCGTGTCCATAGTTAAGTCTAATGTCCTCGGGGCAATTTTCTACTCCATAGTGTCGTTCTCAGCCAGCGTGCCCTTAGGGATGGCAACGTACGCGAAGGTACCGGCGCCGGAGGTGTTCTCAGTCTCCTTAACGGTCTTAGTGGGGTTTGCATTCGCCTTATCACTGATGCAGGTAACCCCCTTCACCTCGACCTTCATTAGGGAGGGCTTAGTGGATCTACTACGCCTGCTCCCGCTAACGGACTCGCAGATCCTCAAGGCGTACCTCACCGCGCTCTTCCTGTACTGGGGAGGCCTGTCGCTTGCCTTCATATTCGTGCCGTTCTTCATTGTCTCGGCATACGTCGCCATCCAAGGGTTCCTGCCGGGAACCTACGTGCTCTTAGGGTTACTCGCGGCGTTAGCTACGTTCGCGTTCAGCTACTCCCTAGGCATCGCTTTAGGGTCCTACTCCTACGCCGTGAGGAGGAGGGCCTCGCTGAGGGTAGCTTCCACGGTGGCGTGGCTGGTCAGCTTCATGATGATGTTCCTGCTCTACAGGGCATCATCCATAATGATGGAGGCCGCGAAGAGTTTGGAGCCCGTACTGAGCACGTGGGGAGCCCTAATACCTTTCGTCGGCCCCCTATTCACGCTCCCTAACCCCCTACTGACGCTCGCGTCCTTGGGTGAGAGCGCGGTGCTGGTTGCGGTGGCCTACCTCCTAGCTAGGAGGAGGATCTCGGCAGTGTTCCTTGGAGGTGCTGAGTTCGCGGCGGTTAAGGCAGTGCCTACAAAGAAGGTTAGGGTGGGTGAGGCCGGGCTGAGCGTGAGTGGCTTGACGTGGTCAATGGTGCGTAAGGACCTGAAGCTACTTTCTAGGGAGCCTAGGAGGTTAGCTAACATGCTCTTCCTAGTGGTGCTCCCGATAATAATGTCCGTCCCGACAGCCTCGTCAAGTAACTTAATGGCTAGGTACTCAACGTACATGGTGTTCTTCATGGCGTCCTTCCTAGGGGCGTTCTCGGGGCTGGCCAGCGACAACGTATTCTACGTGGAGGGCTCCGGCGCCCTCCTCCTCTACCACTTGCCAATCAGCAAGCGTGACGTGGCGCTAGCGAAGGCCCTCACGTGCTCATTAATAACGGCCCCCATATCCGTCGCCGTTGTCGCGGGCACCTCGCTATACCTCACAGGTAGCCCCGCCCTAACGCTGTACGCTGCCGGGGTAACCGCCCTGCTTAACGTGGGGTTCTCGCTACTCAACTCCTCCGTGACTACGTCCATGCTCCCCGACACCCCATCGGAGTGGAGTGAGTACTCCTTCAGGGGAAGTATGAGCACTAGGTTCGCGAGAACCGTGGTTAAGCTGACGATACTGGGCGTAGGTGTTGGCGTGCCCATAGTGCTGATGCTCCTAGCCCCGTTCTTGGGCGCGTCCCTCACGATGACCGAGGCCATATTAACCGCGTACGCCCTCGCTTCGCTAGCCGCAGGCCTGACCTTCCTGCACGTCGCGGCGGGCAGGAAGCCGCTGTAATCACCTTAAACTACGTTCACGCCTCAATGGGTGGGGGAACACACTTTTTGATCTCCAGCAAAATATTCTTTGGTGTCAGTCTTGAGCAAGTCGCTTAGGGAGTTAATTAACGAGATCAGGCCGGCCGTAATTAACATGTTCCGCGTCAACTTGGGCCTCAAGGACGGTGAGGGGGCCCTGGTACTCACGGACTACCCGCACGGCGAGTTCTGGCGTAACCTCGTGCCCGAGGAGTTAGAGGACGCGGTTGCGAGGACCCTACTCGCCCGCGTCGTGTACGAGGTCGGTAAGGAAGCCTTCCCGAACAGTAGGTTCGAGTTCCACGCGTACCCGATGACCGGGAGGAACGGTGCGGAACCGCCGCCGGAAGTGGCTGACCTAATGAAGAGGTTCGAGGTCGTGGTTGCGATCACGACTTACTCCCTCTCACACACTAGGGCTAGGGAGGAAGCCTGCAAGGCGGGCGCGAGGATAGCGAGCATGCCTGGCTTCACCGCCGACATGTTCGCGCCCGGAGGCCCCATGGCGGCGGACTACGGCAAGATAAAGGAGGTGTCCGAAAAGATAGCTGCGTGGCTCAACGGGAGGCGCGACGTGAAGATAATCACCGACTACGGCACGGACCTAAGGCTAAGCGTTGAGGGCAGGGTATGGGACGTGGACGTAGGCCTCTACGTGAAGCCCGGCGAGTGGGGCAACCTACCCGCGGGCGAGGTCTACATAGCGCCCCTAGAAGGCAGTGCGGAGGGAGTGCTCGTAGTGCCGAAGGGCTGGTACCCGGGCCTAACCGAGGACATGACCCTCCACATAAGTAAGGGCCTAGTAACGAAGATCGAGGGCGGGGGCAGGATAGGCGACCACTTCAGGGAACTACTTGGGCTGCAAGGTGACACACCGGCTGAGGGTAGCGAGTACCTGGCTAGGAGGAACATAGCGGAGCTAGGCATAGGCACGAACCCCAACGCCAAACGCCCCGACAACGTCCTCGAAGCAGAGAAGATCATGGGAACCATACACGTAGCAATAGGCGATAACTCACACTTCGGCGGGAAGGTCGAGGCAGACCTCCACGAAGACTTCCTACAACCAGAACCCACAGTCATAGTCGATGGAGAGGAATTCATGGTCAAAGGCAAGATAAAAATCCTCTAAACGCGTTTTTACTACCTCACTCGCTTGAGCACCTAACTTCTTAACAAATGGCTCTTGCCGCGGAGGGGATAACTTACGGGAGGTCAGCATGGTTAGTCCTCTAGGGTAGCGTTAACAAAAAGTAACGGTGGCGGGTTTTCCACTTTTCTCCCTTTTAAACGTTTAGGACAATAACTCGGTAGGCTATTGTTGAGTAAGTTATTGAAAATTAATGCAACACGCGTACATGGGGTTACGGGTGGCGCAGTTATCCCGATGTATTAAGGGGTTCTACTTATCTCAGAGGAGCTTAGGGTTTACTGTAACGTTCTTGGAGGCTCTTCGTAGATTGCTTAACGTTCGCTATAGAGTGAGTGGCCTCGTCATTGATAGCGACGAGGTTTTTAGGGCCTTACGGAAGCTCTTGCTGAAAGGCTACAGAGTCTACGTTGATTCAGGCTACTTGTATGTGGATACAGGCTGGGGATTACTCCGTGCCCCTCTAGAGGATAAGGACGTACGTAATTGGTTAATGCTTGTTCTGGCTGAGGATATTGAAGAATATTACGGGTGCCTTGATGTAGAGGGTAGTATTGTGCTAGACGTGGGCGCCTTCATGGGTGAGACCCCCTGTTTCTTTGCTAGGAAGGGAGCGAAGAAGGTCTATGCTTTCGAGCCCGTCAAAAAATTCTACGATATCCTAATTGATAATATCTCACTCAATGGGCTAGATGCTAGAATCAGTGCTTACAATTACGGGGTTTGGTTTAGCGACGGAGAGATAACAATCAACATGTCGGGCGGCGGTTCAGGGCTTAGTTCAAAGCTTGATGAGGCAGACGGTGAGTGCGTTGAGAGGGTGAAGATCAGGAGCTTAGCTGACGTTATAAAGTTCGTTAGCGCTGCGTCAGGGGAGGGCAGCAAAATTGTTGCTAAGTTCGATTGTGAGGGCTGTGAGTACGCTCTCGTCAACGTTGACTGCGACGTGATTAGGAAAGTAAGGGAATACGTTATTGAGATCCACGGTGCTTACCTACCCATATTGTATAAGATGCGGGAATGCGGGTATAGGGCAAAATTGGTTAAGGAGTTAAAACCCGCGAGGGGCTCACCGCCTCTAACCATTTGGCATTTTAAACTAGCTTCATAATCTGGAGACGGAAATCAAGCATAGGGACTTACGCGATGACTAGCGCATAGCGCCTTCATTGAGTAATGACACCTCAGACAAAGGCATTAAAATTCCATGACGAACCAGCAGGTGTGGGAAACCAGTTGCTGTGGAGAGGTAGGGGGTAGTGCGGCGTCCTAGTGAGTACGTCTTTAAGCCTAGGGACATTGCGGTAATAACCCCTCACTTAGCGAGTAGGTTGCTGAATGAGGTTAAGGACACGGGTAGCCCCACTTCATTAAGGGTTAAGGTCACTCTCGATTTAGGGTTAACCTACGTTAACGGCGTGATTGAGGATAACTCGCTAGTTGTTGAGGGCTTGAGGATTAGTTTGAGTAAGTTGAGGGAGGTAGTGTCCGGCACCGCTGTCTACGCTGTCCTCGAGGGTGGTGAGGTGCTGGAGCCGGTTCAGCTTTATGATGGGGTGCTTAGGAGGTTCTACAAGTTGAGGGCGGTGGGTGAGGCTGAGGCCCCTACCCTAGAGATTAACGGTATCCACATGCACAGGATTAAGGGCACGACTCCATGGAGGGACACCCTAGCTAAGGTCAGGACTTTAGGTGGGTTGAGGGGCGCTAAGGTCCTCGACGTATGCACCGGGTTGGGGTACACGGCGATCGCCGCGTTGAGGCGCGGGGCTACGGAAGTAGTGAGTGTTGAGGTTGATGAGAACGTGTTGAGGATAGCCGAAGTCAATCCTTGGTCGAGGGAGTTAAGTAGGGTTAAGGTACTGGTAGGCGACGCCGCTGAGGTCGTGGGCGAGTTCCCCGACGCCTACTTCACGCACGCCATACATGACCCACCGCGCTTCCAGATGGCGGGGCACCTCTACAGTGCGGAGTTCTACGCGGAGCTCTTCAGGATTCTTAAGCCAGGAGGGAAGCTCTTCCACTACGTCGGGGAGCCTGGGAGGAAGAGGGGGCGCTCCTACGTGGGGGGCGTTAAGGGCAGACTCGTTAAGGCAGGCTTCATCGTGCTTAGGTGGGATCCGGTGGCGCTGGGGTTCGTCGCGGTTAAGCCGTCTTGAGCGTGATGGTCACGTGGCTTAACTTGCATGATAGAATTATGTGTTTGAAAAGTTTAACTTTTATATACATGATCTGATTTATTTAATAACGGTGTTACATCCATTGTCGGGTTCTCAGGCTGAGTTCAAATACGTTGATAGGCCTGAGCTTCTCCCCGTCAAGCCCGAGCAGAGAACCGTCGGAACCGTGGGTTACACCCTAATGATCCTCTCCATGACGATAACGACGTCGATATTCTTCCTGGGCTGGCTATCGCAGATGCTGGGGCTGAGCCTAGCCCAGACCATAGTGGCGGCCACGATAGGTAACTTGGTGGTCGCGGCCGTCATGACGCTTAACGGCTATGTGGGTGTGAAGTATGGGATTCCCTTCCCGATCCAGTTGAGGTACACGTTCGGGTATAAGGGCTCCATCATACCACTGCTCGTCAGGGTCATCGTGTCGCTGTTCTGGTACGGCGTCGACGGCTTCATAGCTTCATGGGCCATAACGGAGATGGCGATGCTCGTCGCCGGCGTCCCGGTGAAGGTCATCATGGCTGAAGGGCTGAAGTACACGCCCATAACGTTCGTGCTGTACCTGCTCTTCGTGTGGGGCGTCGGCATGAAGAAGATTAAGGGCATTAAGATCCTCGACAGCATCTCCGGCCCGCTACTGCTGATATTCTTCGCGTGGTTCGTGTGGTACCTAACCCTGCAGTTCCCCGGCAAGGCCGTGCCTATGTGGGCAGGCAAGGTCGGGTGGCTTAGCAGCAACTTCTTCCTGGCGGTGGCGGTGCAGACGGCTTGGTGGGGCACCATAGCCCTCAACGTCTCCGACATATGCCGCTACAATAAGTCCACGAAGTCCCTCTACGTGGGGCACATCGTGGGGCTAGTGCTCCCGCAGATCTTCGGCACTTACCTAGGGTTCGTCGCCACGTACTTAACCGGTGGCACAAACAGCCCCATAGACATCATAGCTAAGTATAGCCCCACAGCAGCCCTAGGAATCTTTGGCCTGCTCTTCGCCACCCTAGCGACCGGGAGCACCAACGTCACTGGCGATGTGCCCGCAGCCGCTAACGGCATCATAAGGCTCGTTAAGACCTCGTGGGGTAAGGCAGTCACGGTCGCTACCTTCATAGCGTGGCTGGTCATAGGGCCCTACTCCATAGTGTACTGGGCTAAGTCACTCGACGTCGCGTACTACCTACTGGACTTCAACTGGTACTACTCAATGTGGTTAGGACCGATAGCTGGCGTGATGGTGGTTGATTACTGGGTATTCAGACGCGGCAAGATAATCATACCCGAGCTATACAACCCGAACGGAATATACAAGTACACGGGAGGCTTCAGCCTCGTCGGCCTAGCCTCATTCGCGGCAGGCATCCTGGGCGAGTACGTGATCAGCGCCATACAGGGGACCCTAGCATGGTACTTCGACTTCATACCCGTACCCAAGATAGAGTTAGCGTGGTACTACGGATTCATAATAGCGGCGATCGTGCACCTCATACTAGGGTTCGCCGCGAAGGACTACGTGCTGCCGGAGCTCAAGTACGTGGTAACGCAGACAGTTAAGGAAGGCGTGGGGAGGGCGGCTCAGGCCTTAACCCGGGCCTTCAAGCACCTAACCCTTAATTGGAGGTGAGGCCCGAATGGTTGAGTCCTACGAGATAGTAATCCGCGGGGCAAGGCTCCGCGGGCGCGACCTAAGTAAGAAGTTCGACGTCGCGATATCTGACGGGAGGATCGCGGAAATCGCGGAGCACATCCCCGAACACGGGGAGCGCGAGATAGACGCTAAAGGCAGGTTAGTGGTACCCACGTTCTACAACATGCACTTCCACCTGGACTCCGTCCTAACCCTAGGTGACCCCAAGTTCAACGAGTCAGGGACGCTGTGGGAGGGAATAGCGATTTGGGCTGAGTACAAGAAGAAGTTAAGCGTCGAGGACGTCCTCAGAAGGGTTGAGGAGTTCGTTAAGTGGTCAGTGGTTAACGGCGTGACGTACATAAGGACGCACGCCGACTGCACCGAGAAGACCCTGACCGGGGTTAGGGCACTCATAAGGGCTAGGGACGAGTTCAAGGACTTAATAGACATTCAGGTAACGGCGTTCCCGCAGGACGGCATACTCACGGAACCCGACAACGCCGAGTACCTAAGGAAAGCTGTTGAGCTTGGTGCGGACAACGTCGGCATGATACCGCACAACGAGTACACGAGGGAGGACGCTGTCGAGTCAATAAAGATAGCGTTCGAGATAGCGAAGGAATTCGACCGCGACGTGGACGGGCACGTGGACGAGACCGACGACCCCATCTCAAGGAACCTGGAGGTAGTGGCTAAGTACGCCCTGAAGTATGGGTGGGTAGGGCGCGTAACTGCGGGGCACGTCACCGCCTCCCACAGCTGGGACCCAGCGTACCGCTACAGGATACTCCCACTCATAAGGAAGGCGGGCATAACCATCATAGCCAACCCACTCATAAACATCTACCTACAGGGAAGGTTCGACACCTACCCCAAACGCAGGGGGATGGCGCCCATAAAGATGTACCTAGAGAACGGCATCAACGTCACGCTAGGCCACGACTGCGTCCTAGACCCATGGTACCCCCTCGGCACGGGCAACATGCTCCACGCACTATTCATGGCCATCCACGTAGACCAGATGATGGGGTGGGGAGACCTCTTCAAAGCCCTCGACCTAATAACCGTTAACGCCGCCAAAGCATGGAGGAAGGGAGCCGAAGAGTACGGCCTAGCAAAAGGGAAACGTGCAGACCTACTAATACTGAACGCCCTAAGCGACGTCGACGCCCTAAGGAACCTAGAACCACCACTCTACGTGATAAGGCATGGTAAGCTAATAGCGGACAACACGGGTCCGGAGAGGCAGTACAAAGTATACTATAAAGGTAAGTGGGAGGTAGTTGACCTGAACTTCAAGAAGGCGTTAGGATGAGGCACCCCACGTAACGCCTTAATCATGTTTTTAGCCTAAGCTACTACCTCCGCACTAAGGCTCGGCACGCGGCGTGGGTTAGGGGTTTAAGGCACAAAAACGCGGTTAACGCAGGGCTTTCGCCTGAACCTTAACCTCAGGTGTCAGGATCTCCAGCTCCTCCTGGATCTGCTCCCAGTAATCCTTGTTCAGCACGCATCCTGGGTCGGGGCCTAGGGGGTCGCGGAAGTACGCGTACGCCCTAGCCCTGCACCCACCGCACACGTTCTGGTACGGGCATTGGGCGCAGTGCCCCCATAGGTGCTTGGATCTCTCCCTTAGCTTGAGGAGTACTTCGCTGGTGTCCCATATCTCCCTGAACTCCTTCTGCCTCACGTTACCTACGGGTATGGGCATGAAGACGCACGGCGTTACCGTCCCCTCTGGTTGCAGGGCCGAGTATATTCTGCCGGCGCCGCACCCACCTATGAACTCGGCCAGTGACTTCACTATGGGGTCGTTGCCTACGTAGAAGTGTGTGGGCGCTACCTCCTCGCCGCCGCTTAGCTGCAGCGTTACCCTAGCGTACTGCGGGGCGGTCGTTATTATCTGGATGTTCCTGCGCTTCCTCATCTCCTTGTATATCATGCGCATGAACTCCTCCCGCTGCTCGGGCGTCATGTCCAGCTCAACCATTTCCTTCCCGCGCCCTACGGGTATGAAGTTGAAGAATATGATGCGCTGCAGGCCCAGCTCCTCCGCTAAGTCGATCATCTCCGGCACCTCCTCGTAGTTGAACTTAGTGACGGTCATTGCTAGGGCGTGGGACATCCCTATCTCGACAGCGTTCTGCAGTGCCTTGATAGCCCTCTCCCAAGCGCCCTCAACCCCTCTGAACTCGTCGTGCTTCCTCGGGTTAACGCTGTCGACCGATACCTCAACGTACCTTAGGCCGGCGCGCCTCGCCTCAAGGAGCTTCTCCTTATCCGCGAAGACCCACCCGTTCGTAGCTACCGCGGGGTACATGCCGCGCCTCGAGATCTCCCTCACTATGGTTAGGAAGTGCGGGTGAATTGTTGGCTCGCCGCCGCTGAGCGCTACGGCAGCCACCCCTGCCCTGTCGAGCTGGGCCACCACCTCCAGCTTCTCCTCAAGGCTTAACTCGTTCGGTAGGGGCTTACCTGCGGTCTGGTAGCAGTGCCTGCACCTGAAGTTGCAGAGGTTCGTGAAGTTCCACACTATTAGGAAGGGTGCGGGCATCTTCTGCGGGACCGTTATGCCGTAGAGGGCTATTCCCTTAAGCACTAAGGTGATCCCCCTCCTGATGGATGGGTCTTTGAGGGCTCCCCTTGCCTCCTCCTCATCACCCTTAAGCACCTTGACCCCGAGCTTGAGTAGTGACTTGATTAACCCGCTGAGGAACCTCGCCCCCATAGGGCAGCTCACTGCCTCGCCAGCGAAGGACGCCAGGGCGTGGTAGAGTATCGGCTCGTCAACCTCGGTGCCGTCGCCGTACACGCAGACCTCATTCTTCGTGGCCTGCCTAAGAAAGCCCCTCACGGCCGGGTTACCCAGCACTAACCTCAGCGTAGCTAGTAGTGCCCCAACACCTCCTCTCTTACCGTTCCCTCCGTTACCCCCGCTCACGTTACCTCACCTGAGAGTGTATTTGAATGTTTAAGAAATAAGAACCCCCTACCATGAAAACCGGGTTAACTCCCTCGAAGCCCTACCATAATAACGTCATCGACTTTAGGAAACCTAACCAAGACAGCGATGGTTAAAACCTCACGTATTAAGGAAGGAGTTCCTGAGGACGGGGCACTTAATGAGGAGTGCTTCTACACTGTCGGGGAGGAGGGGCACGAAAACCCTGAAGTAGTCCCAGCTCCTAAGCATGCGCATGACGCACACAATAACGCCATTAATGTCCGGTTCCCCACCACCCGTGAGGAGTTCCTCAACAAAAGACATTATCTTCTCGAAGCACTGCGGCTCCTTCTTAGCTATGAGGGAGAGTATGTAGAGAGCGTTAATTTTAATCACGTCATTACCCACCTTCCCGACCAAGTAGATGTAGAGGGCCGGGACGTTAGTTAACTCAATGCAGTGCCCGCGGAAGTGCTCCCTCCTATCAAACACGTCCATGAAGAAGTCAAGCTCCGGCGTGGCGAAGAGGTACCTCCTATGCACCTCAGGCAGTAACCAGTACTTCACGTCCCCGTACTCGTAGATCACGTAGATGTTCCTCGAGTAGATGTTCGCTAGGGACCAGAACCTCCTAACCCTGAAGTTAGAGAAGCCTAAACGCTTCCTAAGGAAGGTTGAGGTCACCGCCGGTACGTCCCTGCACGTGACTCCGTACTCAACACACTTAACGACCTGCTGCTTAATACCGGCTAGGGTAGCTAAGAGGAACTCACGAAGCGCCACCTCAGTAACCTTCTTCCTATCACCCAAGACCAGCACCTTCCACGCAGACCCTAAGCACGTGAACCTGCGGCCACGCCTTACCTATTAAGGTAAATTCGAAGAAGAGGTAATTAAGAATAATCGTTCATCAATACTGCCCAACGACCAAACACGCACGTGCTCCAGCCCAACGAGTACCTCAAAGAGCCAGCTAGTGCACCCTAGTGCACCCCTACTTCACTAGGGTTCACCCAAAGGCAAGCTATTTGCGTGAGGGAGTACGTGGGGGCCCGAACACACGGTGACGTTAATTGAGATTCCCTAAGGGATGGGAGCGAAGGCACGTAAACGCCGGTGGTTAGTCGCCTATCCAAAGCGTCTCCCTTAAGTTCTTGAGGTGTTGGTCTCCTGTTACTACCTTAGCCCCCGTCCTGCGTGCGGTTGCCAGCACTATGGCGTCATTAAGGCTTGGTTTTTGTTTTAGTTTCCGTTTTCTTGAGCGTTCAAGTAGCTCCAGGTATGTTTCCCCAGCCTCCAGCGCTAGCTCCGCATCGATAGGGATTACGGTTGGGATGCTGGCAATGGCCCTAAGCTTTTCACCCACCGCGTCCCTCGAGAATCCTTCACGGAGGTACTTCCTAGCTATCTCGGCAAGAACTATTGAGGGTGTGTAAACGCCTCTAGCAGACAGCAAGTACCTCTTAACTACCCCCCAGCAGTTCCTCTGAAGTACTCTACCCAGGCGTAAGTGTCCACCACTATGTCAGAGCTCCCTGTCCTCACCGCGATCCTCCTTACTGAAAGCTTTGACTCTGCCCTTATCCACGCCGAAGTAACTCTCCACGAGCCTCCTCCTATACTCAAGCATAAGCCTAGAGATCACATCCTCGTAGGTATCGGCGTTGAATTTCCTCTTGAGTTCCTCAAGTAATTGCAGTGTCTTCTTAGATACCTTAATGGTTGTATAGGTTCCCGCCATGCCGAGCTAGCCCCCCATCCACATATGTATATCGGCTATACCAATATACATTAGTGCCTGAGGTCGTGCCACACGCAATGCAGGGTGTCAGTTAGGGTAATGTATGAGGTTATAATGTCTCGAGAATTGTTGAGGGTGGGTAGGTTAAGGAGCGATAAACTTCATTCTCTCCATGATGTCGTCCAGCGCCGCGGATAGGATTAGCGTCATCTCATCGTCCTTACCCGCACTTAGGAGTACCTCATTACCGACTAACGCGGCCCCGCACGGGAAGAGCGTTGTTGGTCTCGCGCCGAAGTAGTCGTTTGGTCTGGGTGAGGATACGGGTTCCGGGGTTACTGCTAGTAGCTCCCCATCGTTACTGAGTAGTGCGGCGTAGGTGTGGTACGCACCGAACACTGAGTCGACGCCGTGGAATATTAGTAGGCACTCATTACTCGATATCCTCACCGAGCAGTTACTACCGGTCTTCCTCTCGTTACTGGCGGGCATTAGCTCTGGGTATGCGCGCGCGTTGAGCGGGTCAACCACGGGTCCCTCCATAGGAGCCACTAGCGGTGCCCCCAGCCCTAGCTCCTCCAACCACGGCCTAAGCACCGTTAAGGAGTCGCTGAGTGGGAATGTGTCCCTGTAATCCCTTATGATCGCCTCCCCACCGTTGATGGGGTCCCTGAACCTCACCGGCTCCATGCGTTCGGGCGCGTCGCTCCCTTCCTTAAGGGTTGATGTGAAGGTCAGCACGAAGGATGGTGCCCCAGCTATTGGCTTCGACGGCATGACGGCCCTGACGTGATATAGTTCCCTGCCGCGCCGACCAATCAGCACGCGGGGATCCTCAACCCTCTCCACGTAGACCAGGGGGTAGAGGGCTGGCTTAGCGTTGAGCCTTAGCCTGCCCTTAAGCTCCCTTAAGGGGGCTCGCCCAATGCATATGAACGTCCTCGACCTAGGGTCAGGTATTGGGTGGCTCCCTAGCGTTGATGCCCTCACGTACAGCACGGCATCATCGCCGTCGATTAGTATGGCGGGGTTCGCGGCTATCCTTAAGGGCACCTGAACGCCTGCGGGGCTCCTTAAGTCAATGTCTGAGCCCAGCAGATACGCCTTAACCTCGAATACCTCGCTCCCCACCTTAAACGTCCTCTCAACCCTAGGCCTCCTTGACTTAGCCTCAGCGAGCCTACGTGCGAGCACGTCCTCAACCGCAACGCTCCTGCTGCTGAGGACCTTACTTAGGTACTCCACGTACTCATGGACGCTCGGGTTAACCGTACTGAATACCCAGTCCTCAGCGACCATGGATTCCCGCCCCTAATCGACCGTGGTTCCCTTCGAGCCCCTACACGTTTCCTCAGAGCTTCTCTAGCTCGTCCTCGAGGACCTCGACACCCAGCCCTGGTTTGTCGGGTATCCTTACGGTTCCTCCCTCACGCTCTATCCCTCCCTTAACAGGTTCCTTCCTCAGGAATAGGTCGGCGTCTAGGTCGACGTAATCCATGCCGCCTAACGACGCGACTAGGTGGGCACCGGCGGTTATGCCTAGCTTCGTCTCGTTCATGCAGCCTATCATTAGCTTCGCCCCAGCCGCCCTAACAACGCGCCCGATCTCCAGCCCGCCTGGGATGCCTCCCGCCTTAGCTAGCTTTATGTTGACGCCGTCGCACGCGCTCCTCACGACGCATTCGAGGGCGTCGGCAGCGTCATGTACGGACTCATCGAGCACTATGGGTATCGGTGATTCTGCCCTCAGCACTATTAAGTCCCTCAGCGCGCGTGCTGGTAGTGGCTGCTCAATCATCTCGACCTCGAGCTTAGCTAGTTCACGCGACATTACGACCGCTTCCTTGAGGCTCCACGCCTGGTTGGCGTCGACCCTTAACCTCACCGACGTCCCCACAGCGTCCCTGACGGCCTTAACCCTCTCTAGGTCCTTGCTTAGCGGCCCGCCGAGCTTAACCTTAAGCACCTTAAAGCCCTTCCCGACCCACTCACGCGCTTCCTCAGCCATGACTTCCGGTTCGTCGAGGCTCAACGTATAGTCGGTCTCGAACTCCCTCACCCAACCTCCGAGGAGCTTATACGTCGGCAGGCCCGCTGCCTTCCCGGCGATGTCGAGCACCGCGGCCGTGACCCCTGCCTTCGCGGCGGTGTTATGCCTTAACTCACTGTTGATCACATGCCATACGCGCCAGTACTCCGCGGGGTTCAGGCCCTCCAGCCTTGGTGCGAGGTGCTTGACCGCCTCAGCAATAGTCCCTACGGTGTCCCCAGTGATTTTGGGTGCGGGGGGCGCCTCACCCCACCCCACGAGCCCGTCACGGGTCTCGATCCTTACGAACACGGTTTCAGCGGAGGTTATGACGTCATACGCTATGCGGAAGGGCTTAATCATCTCTGCCCTTGCTAGGTAGGCGCTGACAGAAGCTATCCTCACTACCGCCCCCGGTAATTAAGTGTGCTCAGGCAATATATCGTTGGGCTTCATTAGGGTGGTTAACGCGTGCCTCAACATAATATTATTCGAGGATTACTTGAGGAATACTCAACGCTTATTAGCCCGGCCCCCAGCTTCTCATGTGTATCATACTACCGGCGGTGGTAAGTGATGAAGGTACTCGTCATACACCCCCACCTCCACTTCCTAGGAGGGAGTGAGGTTTTAACTAAGATACTCGTGTACGGGCTTGAGGAGCAGGGGTACGAGGTCGTCGTCCTGAGCAAGGACTTCCGTGAGGACCTCTTCAAACCAACGCCTAATGTCACGCTCGAGCGCTTCCGCATTATTAACGAGGAGGACAGCATTAAGGCAAGGCTAAGCAACATCATCCACACCCTAGACGAGGTCTTCAGGAAGCACGGCAAGCTCCTCCCATTCATAATGATTCAGGAACCCATCTACGCGACCCTAGTTAAGGCGGTGAAGCCCGGGGCTAAGGTCGGGATGTATGTCCACTTCCCGAAGGAGGAGGAGTTAACGCCCGAGAACCTCAGGAGGTTCCTCAACAACTACCGCTTCCCCAACATGTACGAGTGCTTCTACCGCGTGGCGGACCTCCACATAACCAACTCAAACTACACGGCTAGGGCCCTCTACAAGCTCTACGGGATACCCAGCAACGTGGTTTACCCCGCGATACCGAAGGAGTACTACGAGGCGGGGGAGGAGGTGGACATTAAGGGGAAGGGGCCCCGCATCATAAGCGTGGCTAGGTTCGTCCCGCAGAAGAGGCTCGACGTCCTCATCCAGTGGTTTAAGGAGCGCATAAAGCCCGAGGTGCCTGACGCGTCCCTACTCATCGTCGGGATACCTGACTCGCGCTACATGGATCACTACGAGAAGCTCAAGGAGCTAGCCTCAAGCACTGAGGGGGTGGAGCTGATCGACAGGCCCATGAAGCCCGCCGAGCTAGCCAAGTACTACCAAGCATCGAAGGTGTACGTCCACCTAAGGATAGGCGAGCACTTCGGCATGGCCCCGGTGGAGGCGATGACCCAAGCAACCATACCCGTCGTACCCAGGAAGACCGGGCTAGCGGAGCTAATAGTGAACGGGTACAACGGCTACGCATACGAGAGCGACGAGGAAGCCATCAAGACCCTCATAAAGCTCCTCAAGATGAGTGGCGACGAGTACTTAAGGATAGCGAAGAACGCCTGGAGAACCTCATGGCACTTCACCCCAACGATATTCACCTCAGGAGTCATAAACTACCTGAAGCTCCTCACGTAACACGCAGCGCCTTCCCCCTCCCCTCACCCCCACCCACACCTAAATTAGCTAAGCTAAGGTTTTTACCGGGTGAGCTACACGCCCACGCAAAGCACCGACCGTTGGGTCACGGCGGCGATCACCGTCCCCCTCATACTCGGTCACCTAGCCGTGTTCCTCGCGCGAGGCAGTCAAGTGACGCTAGCCGCGTACATGCTAGGGTACGTGGCCTCCCTACTGGCTGCCGCGACCTCAAAGAAGTTCAGGCACCTACTCATAATACCGGCCGCGGGCTTCGCCATAGGGCTGGTAGCGGAGATCGCGGGGGTCAACACGGGCGTGCCCTTCGGAAGGTACGAGTACCTATCCCTAAGAGCCCCCCGCCTGCTCGGAGTACCAATAACGGTCCCGATCATGTGGGGCTTCTACTCATACCTCACGTACCTAGTGGCGTCATCAATCATCAGGAGGGGCGGCATCCTCAAGGTACTCTACACCTCCACACTAATGGTGCTACTCGACCTAGCCATGGATCCCTTCATGGTCAACGTAGTGCACGCATGGACATGGCTAAGCGGGTGGGGCCCCAAATGGTTCGGAATCCCCGCAAGCAACTTCACAGGATGGTTCATAGTCTCAGCCGCAATAATAGCGACACACGAACTCACCCAAGGAAACGCCCCAACACCAAACACGAAAGCCCTAACAATACCGTACGTAACCCTAACAATATTCTTCACAACCTACATAGGGCCAAACCTAACAGGACCCATAGCAGCAGCCACAACAGCACTAATAGCAATCCCAGCAACACTCACAAACAAAACACCACAAACAACATAAACCCAACAACAACCCAGAAAACGGCGATGACCGACCAGCTATCGCTGACGCACACGCAATGATTGAATTGGTCTTTAGGGAGCCACCACAACCAAATGAACCAAGATTCATTTCTGGAA
>Ga0256914_1000336_pt1 | contig 46138 bp, 43 predicted proteins | sample HulkmetaG_FD_191571 | JGI IMG/M metagenome (GOLD analysis project Ga0256914, IMG submission 191571) | Hydrothermal chimney microbial communities from Main Endeavour vent field at the Juan de Fuca Ridge, Pacific Ocean - Hulk | ecosystem: Environmental > Aquatic > Marine > Hydrothermal vents ...
AGCAATACATGAAACCTTAGACCTGATTGAAGAAGATATATATGATCCGGATAAGCAAGTCCTGCAGTATATTAATAAAAATATAACAGAAAGAAGCGGATATGATTCAAGTACAGGACAGCCATATTCAGTTAGGTTTTCAAGTTATATAAGGAGATAAAGGAGTAAATCATGCCAACTATTGAGGAAAGAATAGCAGACGCTGAAGAACTATGGAGAACCGGAATGGAACGACTCTTCGATGAGTTCTCTGATGCACATATGGCAAAGATGCATGAACTTGGTATTAAATATGCCCAAGATAAAATATATCTATCACCATCAAAAGCATCTATAATAATACCATATAATGGAATTCCTGTATTGGAAGGACCGTGCCACCGACAATTATTCTTCAAACACTTCTCTGTCCCAAAAACAAGGGAAATTCCCATTTATATAAAAAGGAAGATGCTTGGCGGCATAGCGCTAGAAGAGTTTGAACACAAAATAGAGAACAAAGGAGGCAATTTATATTTAGTAAACGAGCCACTAGTTTACCATATAGATGATAAAACATCCATCATTGGAGTCGTTGATTCAGTATTAACTGACAGTTGGGGAAACCATTATGTAAAAGAAATAAAACATATATATGGTTACACGGCTGTTAGAAATCACATTAAAGGAACAAAGACAATAAGACCATATCCAAGGATAACAAGTATATTACAGATAATGTTATATATCCTTATACTTGGATTAGATTATGGAATATTGAAATTCATTGATGCGACATCTCTATCAGATGATAGATCATATATAATAGAGTTGGAGGAAGTAACAGATTTAGATACAGTAGTAGATTATAAGGTAATAGTTAATGGCGAAGTGAACGATGACATTACTATTAGCCGCATAATAGAAAGATATATGAGATATTCATCTTATATAGAAAATAAGCAATTGCCACCAAAAGACTGCCAAATAGAATACGATGATAATACATTGAATCAGTTATTTGAAGCTGGCCGCATAAGTAAAACTGCTTACAAAGACCACATATCTGGAAAGAAGAAAATAGGTGATTGGCAGTGTAATAATTGTGAATGGCGCGAACTATGTCAGCAACCGGACAGTGAAGTTGTCCAACAGGTTCAGCCGTACATAGTAGAGAAAATAGTACCATGGTAAGGAGTAAAGTATGAGTAATTTAATAGAAGAGATAATAGACGCACCACTATACAGATTGCCGAGATTGATGCCAAAATTAATAGGTAAATCAGTAGTAGACGAAGAAGGAAATGAATACAAAGTCATTGGTATTCATGATATGACATCTGCAACAGTCTGCCTATCTGATGGTACTTCATATATAGATGGTGCTTGGATTGGTAATTATACACTGAAAGGAGATCAAGAATGAGTGATACGGCAGTATACTTTGGTATATACAAAGGATATACAATCAATATAGAACATGATGACGATCCAACTAATCCAAGGGAATGGGATAATGTATCTGTATTTGCTTTATCCGCAAAATCATATATACTTTCAAATGAAGCAAATGTACCATTCAATCAATTAGATTCATGGCCAGAAGTAGAGTCCTACATTAATTCTATGTATAATGTATTCTATATTAAACCAGTGTATGCATATATTCATTCTGGGATTGTATTATCACTCGAGCCATTCAATGATAGATTTGATTCAGGTCAAGTTGGATATATATTTATAACAAGAGAAGTTATGAAGCGAGAATTTGGTTTAAGAAAAAGAACACCAAATAATCTAGCAAAGGCTAAACGGATAATAGAAGGTGAACTTGAAACATACAACAAATATCTGAGCGGAGACGTGTATGAATATACAATTGAAAAACCAAGTAGGAAAGTACCAGGCAGCTCTGAAACAGTATATAGATGCAGCAACTTCTACAGTCTATCTGAAACTATAGATGATGCTAAATCAATAATTGATGGAATATATAGAAATAAATTGAGTGAGCATATCAAATATCTAAAATCAGTCATTAAACGGAGAGTTCCACTAATATATAGGAAACCATTAGTATTACCGTAAAGGAGGATAATATGAAATTAACAAATCTTGCAGGCTTAATCTTATCTGGAATGTTATTAGATAAGGAAGCAACAGTACAGCTCAAAATGGGACTGGATATACAACCAAAGGATATTATAAGTAATGACAAGAAAGACAATCTTGTTAATATATTAAGAACCAACAAAGACAATATATTAACAATGGCCGCACTCAGGTCAAGAAAACCAATCAAAGTATCGACAGTCAGTATATTGACAAATTTACTCAAAGAAAAGAAGGTCAATATTCAGCAAGTAGTAGATGATCAAATCATTGATTTGCTTGCAATAGACCCGGAATTTACACCCGTAGATTGGTATACAAGAGAAACAAATGAAATAGCAACAGCCATAATCCGTGGAGATAGAATTATTGTCCATGGAAGGCCTGGATCTGGTAGAAAAACAGCAGTGGCCATAGGTATTGCCAAGGCATTATTAAGTGGATATGTTAATGATTTTAATTTATCCAGCAGTGATACACGCGGCTTATTAGTAGGTGATGAACTGGGCAAAGACACAATAGAAAGACACTATACTTTCATTAACAATGTGCCAACATTAGGTAAGTTCTCGAGAATAAACGACGCAACCTCGGCCGCACTAAAGAACCGTTCTATTATCATTGCAGAAGACATAGATGATATACAACCAGCCATTCCAGATAGTGACATAGACACAATACGAATAAAAATCGATGAACCTGGAATAAAAGAAACAGGTCAGATATTAAAGGTGTGGTTCTATAAGATAACCGGAAATAAAATAACACAGGATGAAGCAGAAGAGATGACCACAGTGGCAGCAAAGATGGATGCTGATATGGCCAATCCAATGAAATCAATACATGCATTACAGACAATTATGAAGGATAAGAAATCTACTGTGACGCCACAAGAATATATTGAACATGTACATAAACTAACTGGAACATCAAGCATATTCATTGGATTAACAAGGTCAAGTGTTAAGAAAATAAGCACAATACTGAAAAATAATGTTATTGGACAAGATGAAGCCATTAATTCAATAACAGCAGCATTAGCAAAACGAACGCTAAGAAAGGTAAAAAGACCAACATCATTCTTATTTGCCGGACAAACTGGACTTGGTAAGAGTCTCTGTGCTAAAACTCTGGCCAATGCATTATTTGGACATGACAAATATTTTATCAGAATAAATATGAACGAATTCAAAGAATCACATAGTGTATCACAATTACTCGGAGCGCCACCAGGATACATAGGCTACAATGACGAATCTGTAGCTGACAAGATTGCCAAATTAGGTGACGTTGTATTGTTACTCGATGAGATAGAGAAAGCACATCCAGCCATATTTGATGTCTTGTTACAGCTATTAGATGAAGGTGAGATAACATCAAGACGCGGCACCGTAGCAAATACAAAACAGTCTATAATCATTGCGACTACAAATATAGGAACGAAGAGTGAAGTACAATCTGAGATTGGATTCGACGGCCATAAACTCACTATGGCAGAAAATGTAGAGAAAGAGATAAAAAAGATAATGAAACCAGAATTGATAAATAGATTTGACAAGATAGTAGTATTCAAATCTTTTACAACAGCTGATATAAAGAAGATTATAAAAGTTGAGATCGATCGTATTGTAGAAGAATTTAATACTGATGAAGTTAAGTTAGATCTGAATGAAATAGCAAAACGTGCATTCAAAGATGCTAAAGAAAATGGCAAGATTGAAATATTTGGTGCCAGAGAGATAAGAAGAATCGTAGAGAGAACTATAGATGATTACATAACTGAAAATATGTAAGAGAAGGAGTATACAGATGCGAAATAGAAAATACATATTGGAAGAGCATATTCCAGCATTTGAACAATATAAAGCCAAAGCTGAAAGGTTTGCCAATGGGCATGATGACACGGCACACGACCCGGAAGTAAGTCAAGGGGATCTATACTTTATTGAACTGATATCCCAACTTTCGGTAGGGCTGGAAACAGCACCAAGCAATGATGAACAAATGGCCAACAAGATTGAGGAAATAATAAACAACTTGTCTGAAAATACTGGAGAAAACATCTACAAGGAACTAAAGAAGTCTAATATAAATAGGCATCTATCCACTATCATTTCCAGGTATATGCCACGCATTGGAACGCGGCTTTCCTGGAAAATCATTGCAAAATATAAAGACAAGATAATGGCTCTGAAGGATTTAGTCACAAATACAATAGATAATCTAGATAAGGATCCAAGTGAGTATAGTGATAAATCGGATAAATCAAACATATATCCAGCAATAATGAAAATTGCAGTATCTATAATCGAATCAGACGAATTATATGACAAGTTTGGACTCAATTATAACTATAAAATATTATCCAAGTATGATGGCCAGCTTTCGTTAATTGTACTAACACTTATAACTATACTGTTCTTCTTCGTTTGGAAACAACAGCAAGATACACCACACATAGTACACATGAATGTAAATGATATGATATATGGCATTGATGATGTCTATAATCAACTAGTAACAAATTTATCATCATTCTATGGAACACAATCAACTGTATTGGGAAATGATCATGGAATTGATCAACTCAATATAAAGGTGGCCGTTAATACAACAAAAGATAAAACGGTTATACAGCCATCGTTTCTTACCAATACAGCACGAGAATTAATACCGAAAGATATAAGAAGCGCAGATATAGCATACGGAAGAAGTATAAATAAATACTTGCATATGAATGCGGTTACTTCATTTGATTCTGTTATAATAAGATTGATAGCCATATTCTCTGAATTGTTGAGTATTAACCCAACCAAAATTAGGAAAATAACAGCTACATACGTTAAGAAGAAGGATGGCAGCAAAAGAGATATTATATCCATATCAAGTAATGTACGAGAAGCAATGTCTAATATCTATCATATATTATCGAATGGCCTGCCTCATCCTATTGGATCAGCTGCCGTCGCTCATAGAGGCTTTGGTCATATAGGTAAGATACTAAATAATGTGGCACAGTATAAAGGTCCATATAGATATGTTAAGTTAGATATAAAAGAATTCTTCGAGAGTGTTAGATCAATAACAATAGGAAGCAAACTCGCTGGATACTATGGACTAAATTATAGAGAAAATGAAACTTCAGGCCAATATGGATATCAAGCCCTTAAGCTATTTACGACGCTTATAAATACAATAACGGCTTCAGCCACCAAATCCAATATTAGTGAAATGATAAATAGTAATATAAGGGATATCATAACAGTATTCCCTGTTCATCCATTTGCTGATCTAATAAGGATTTTCAATAACCCCGGGCCAGATAACAAAGACTTGGTCAAAGTTATATCAGCAAAAGATATAGAACGAGACTTCATTAAATACCTAATAACTATTCAGAAAACAAGACTGGTTACTGGCCATCCATTAACACATATGAACGCTGACTTAATACTACATTCATTTGATAGAAAGATGCAGCAAATTGCTAACCATGTTCTAGGAGGAGTCTACATAAGATATGTAGACGATATACTAATATTATATAGAAATACTGTAAAACCAGAGAATGTGATAAACATAGTAAGAAATGGATTACACAGTATATCTAAGATTCATTCATATTTAGCCAAACAAACAACACTTGACAAATACATTAAAATAGAGGACAATGGAAGAAGGGATGAAAAGATTGATAATGCAACATTACTCGTCATAAACAAGGATAAGATACAATATGGTATATTGGATGAGGAATCTAAGGTATACTTTCTAGGAATGCGAATATACACAAAGAAAGACCAGTTGGTGATTGCACAACAGCATCGCCGCCAGGTCAATCATTTCATATATCATGCAAAATCTGTTCCGATAAAACCAAAGAAGAAATACATATCAGAAGTATTGAATTATAGTAATGAGTATATATCGATATTAGCATCGTATATAAATAGAGTAGAGTTACCAGATATCCTTAATAAAATAAGAATTAAGATAACAGAAATGTCAGACTCGTTACAAGAAGAGAAATCAAAACGAGGAGCTAACCATATCAGTAAATTGATAACACAACTATTACAAATAATGTCGAAGCCGGCATATAATAAATATACATACAATAAACCTGTAAGTATATTATTAAACAATTACGAACCATCAAAATATGGAAAGGTAATGGTCCAAGATAAGGTGGCCGCCTTTCTATATTCAATATGGAGAATTATGAGATTGTGGGATAAATATATAACTGAAAGTCATATGTCAACAATTGTTGAAATCGACGCCATAAAAATAGTAATAGACATAGTAGCCAAACACTATAATATAAGTAGTTACAAAATAAAAGAAGTAAAAGATAAACATGAAGTAATATTAAGCAACATAAAACCATAGGAAGGAGACTGGATTATGATACCAAGAGTAATACTATTATCACCAGCGATTGCAATAAAGTATGTAACAACAGAATCAAATATTGTTACTAGCGGCAGCGATATAGCCAGAGCAATAGAATCGGATTGGGACACTAAGCAACTTACTGAAACATTACCATCCATAGAAACAATAATTACAGCTGAATATATTACAGAATTTTTGATGTTAAAACATGAATTATTGAGTGAACGAGATAGAAAGAATAAATCATTAATGAAATGGAATGGGATAAGAACATGGGATGAAACAAATTGGAATTACTATACTTCGTTTGCTGAGCAGGCTGATATATCAAAAGGAGTACAAGTATATCATCCATCGTTGTTGCCCATGGCATTACAATATATAATACCGCCAATTCCATTAGCGCACTATCATAATTTACAAAACTATACGCAATATAGAAGTATAATGCCAACCTTAGTATTACAGTCATATAAGAACTATGTCAACCCAGCAGTATACAATCCAAGATTCGTAGGCAATATAAACGAAATTGGAATAGGTTCAACCTTACTATACCCAACAGACAAAACAATAAATAATATATTAAATAGTGAACAAAACTTTGATATGCTGGTTAGTCTGACACCAATGATAAATAATAATTACACACCAAAACAGATATTATTTCTTAAATCAATACTTACTGTTATAAAGAGCAAGCAGACTCTAAAGGATTATATGAATATTTTAAAAGATACAGGGAAGCAACTAAAACAGTTCAATGATGGAATATCATCATCATCAACTGCATATACATTGACAAAACATGCAATTCGTGCCATCGAATTAATTAAGAAGTCACTAGAGAGAATACCGCCAAGCAGTATCAGATTAAATGATGGAATAATAGTAATGTTAGCATACACACCAAGAATATTACCAAGAGAAACATCAAATAAGATAATAGAATACCAAAATAGCATACAAAACCAAATTGAGCAAAGGAGCATAATATGAGTGTTTATGAGAAAGGAAATGTATTAGCCAATATAATGATATTAGGTGAAGCACCTGGAAGAGAAGAAGAAGAGCAAGGCGTGCCATTCGTTGGTCCATCTGGAAAGTTATTACATGCATTATTAGACTATATTGGACTGAAACGCGACTATCTGTTTTTTACAAATGTTATAACAGATAGACAGAAGAATAGCCGTGTCAGCGAAGTAGATAAGTTAGAGTTAATACAACTTGGAATACCAAGACTCAAAAGAGTAATACGATTAGTTAAACCCAAATTAATAATATGCTTTGGAGATACGGCTATGATTGCTATGAAGATAATAATAAATGATATGCCGATAACAAAGAGCATAACAAAAATGAATGGAGAAGTTGATACAGTTGATGTTAGATACATGAATGATAAGTTGCATATATTGTATACATTGCATCCAGCATCTGCCTTACCATCGCGCCATCCAGAAAATAGAAAGTTAATAGCAAAAGCGATAATAAACAACAAAGATATAATTGAACCAATAACAGGAAATATAATATTGAGAGGCGCCTAAATCAGTGAATGATGAAGAGTTATCTCTCAAATCTATAAAAGGAGGAATGCGATGCTAACAGCTCAAGTAGTAGGAACAGTACATGCTGTCAAAGTCACCGAGAAAGCACTCATGTTAAGTGTTACTAGTAAGAAATTTAACAAAGTACAGCGAATCGGAGTTACAATATTTCTTAGAAGTAATTCCACAATTCAGAACGTAATTAAAAAAGGTTCTGTTATCGCTGTATCTGGTAACTTAGACATGAGTGAGTACAACGGTAAAACTTCTGTTAGGATACTGGCCGCACCAAGTGATATTCACTTCGTAGAACGCGGCAACAGTAATGGTTATTCCGGTGGTAATGGAACATACAAAAAGAAATCAGCACCGAAAGCCGCACCTTCAGAAGACGATGACATCTACAGCACTGGCCCAACAGATGGAATGGATGCACCTTTGGAAGAAGATGATGATATCTTGGCATAAGACCTCTTCATCCTTTTATTAATTAATAAGTTTTTCGTGAGTGGTATATTACATCAAATAATATGCCACTCACACCTTTTTAATGAAAATCAATTAATAAGTCAATATAGATAGTAAGGAGGAAAATATGAGTCCAACAAAGACAAAATTGGATAAGATTGATGAAAGACACAAGTTACTAATCAGTGAATTACTCAAAAATGAAGTAAGTATGATTAAGATTGTAGATAAGAATGTTGTACATGCTATGAATCTGGTTAAAGAATCTATTATGGAGAACTTAGATGATATTGCAAGAGACCAAAATAAGACTATATTTATTAATATACCAATACATGCTATCCATGTATCGACGGCAATGATAGACCGCGCTGTAGATGGAACTGTTACTGTTACATCTGGACGATTAGGTACAATAATCCCGCAGCGAGGCAACCAGCCGGCAACCATTAAAGATATAAGTCAAGTAGACGTATATCTAACAACAATGACCAGATACCTTATGGGAGAAGATTTACCATTAGGAATATTGCCGTATACATCATCAATTAAGAAACAGAAACAACCATTAAAGATACCAATGGCAGACGAAATACATGTAATCTCTGTTATACCGGTATCATACGAATTCAAGAACTTACATGACTTTGCTGGCATTCTCAGTAATATTCCAAAGAATATAAGAACATTGTGGAATGTAGACCACCCAGATAAAGAAGTTGAAGATACTGTTCAGGAAATTGTAAGTAAATCCGTCAACAATACAATTCGTTCAGTACTTAATCTTCCAGATTTAAACCATACAATTGTATTTATTAGACAGGACAGCGTTGAAGAGTTTGTAACCGGTGTACCTGTAGTTGTGACAACAAAAAATGAAAACACATATGTTCAAGAAGAAGCAGTTTCAAGCATATCCAAATTGAAAGACGCTAAACTGAAAACACAGGTAGGAAAAACAGTATTCGCAGACTTGGAAACAACATCTGTAGTAAACTCTATTGATACAAGCTACAAGTTGGATAGGATTGCTGGCTACGAATTCATAAAAGACTTTGTTCGTACAAGAGCTAAGTTATTAAAGAATGAGAAAGCCGTCCGTGAGCATAACATTCAATTGAAGGGATTATTCCTTCTTGGTGTTCCAGGAACTGGAAAATCAACTATTGCTAAATGTGTTGGTAATGAACTTGGTATTCCAGCATACGAATTAAATATTGAAGCGGCATTCAATAAACACTTTGGAACAACAGAAGGTAAGATTCAGTCAACATTGGATTTACTTGAAAGGTTAGGCCGCGTCGCCGTAGTAATCGATGAGATTGACAAATTATTTGCCGGCGTGGCTACTGGTACAACAGGAAACGATGTTCCAGTAAGAATATTTGGTATGTTATTAAAACATATGGCAAAAGAAGACTCAAATATATTGTTTATTGCCACTGCTAATGATATGAATTTGCCGGCCAGTTTCACAAGAAAAGGTAGATTTGATAAAGTCTTCTTTGTTGATGTTCCAACGGCACAGGAAAGAAAATTGATACTTGAATATTATATAAAGAAATTCAAGGCAAATCAGTTAATTGACGAGAAGATATTAAATAGTCTTGTTGTTCAGACAGAAAACTGGACTGGCAGCGACTTAGAAACTCTAGTAAAAGAAGTAACAATTGCTCGCATTGTTAATCCGAAGAAAAAGAATAACGAAATTATTGAAGAGATTATGACAGTATTAGGTCCATCAATCAAGAAACCTGAGATTGAGAAAATGAGAGAGATTGGATCAACATATGCTGATAATATGAAGCTTGTATAAAAATAAATAAATGACTTGACATTTAATTTTAAATGGTTATAATATAATCAAAGGAGGTGAAAGATGAGTGCTAAACAGACAGTGAAGAACGTAGCCGTTACTGAAACTGCAATTACCAATGTTGCTAATAGCCTTGGTTTGGATTGGTCAAGAATATCCGATAGTGAGATTGAAGTAACAATCGCTAGCGGATCTTGGGGAACAGTATCTTTCAGAAAAGATGCTGAATCTGGCGACTGGAACTATGTATATGATGATATGCATACAACAGCTGCTAAAAGATTCATCAATCTTGTCAAAATGGAAGATACCGTACTTGATGTTTCTGAAATAACCAACGGTCATGTTGAAACTGCTGCTCTCTACAGTGAATACTTCGAAAGTGGTATTGCTCAGGAAGCAGTTATTGTTTACAACTAATAAAGCGGCTACATAACTCAGTGAAGTTCACTTCATCCTGGCACCTGATGGTATTCATCAGAATATCATTAGGTGCCTTTTTTATATTATAACCAGTATAACATTGAACAAAGAAATAGGAGGTACAAATAATGAGTGAAAAAAGAATAGTTGTAAGATTGGAAGATGACAGAATCACGCTGGATATTCCAGGTGAAGAAGATCTTTGTACTGTAGAACTCAGCGACATTGTCTCTAAAATGCATCATATTATTCCAGAAGGTAATATTGAGACAAATGAGAGAAGCGAGAAAGAAGTCGTTGAAGTGAATGTTGGTTTTGAATAAGATTAAAGGAGGAAGAGTATGGCCGCAACTAAAACAAAATTAGACATGACTAAAGAGAAAGTAGTAGAAAAGATTAATGAGATATATGAATCTGAGTATACTGCGTCAGAGCAGATTGCAAAACATATATTCAATAAACTTGGATATGACCCACAAAGAAATCCGCAAGAAACAAAAGCCATAGTAAACTATGTAAGGAAAGGCGTCCATGATATGGTAAACAATATCATATCTACATTATCAGATATTGGAGATATAGTATGGAACGAAGTGCAGCAGCCGAAACAAAAAGCATAATATTGACATTGGCTGGCAATAATTATCCGAATACTATATTGATCTATGGACCGCCAGAGAGTGGGAAAACAGTGATTGTGGATAGTGATTTACCTAATGATAAAACAATCGTTATGGATACACTATCCACATATCCTGTTACTTCGGATAAAGCAGTGATTCAAACAACCAATGTTAATACAATAATAAGCAATATGGCGCCTGGTCATATAATAGTAGTTGATGATACATTCGTATTAACAGCGAATGAAATAAAACTACTATTCAGAGCAGCCATCGATATGGAAGCAATTCTCATATTAGTAAGTCAAATAAGGAAGTTTCGAGAAGAGAAATTCTACCCATATATGGAATCTGTAGTCAAAAACGCCAATATATGGCTTCGTGTGGAACCATTGGAAAATGACATAAAGAAAGGGAAATTAGTATCATTAATTGTAGAGAGAATACGCGGACAATGGACATATGATTTAGAGCAAGGCCGCCGTATTCAAATACCAATAAAGATAGTAAATTATAAAATAGATGATGAAGTCTACGCTATATTTAATACATTATTAGGAGAATCCAAAGAATGAGTAAATACAATAATGAAGGATACAAGTTTCAGGAATATATAGTAGATCACATTCATAAAACCCTTCCACACTTAACAGTGCGAGAAACAAAGGGATCCGGTTCAAAACATGGTGATGCAGATATCATCATAGATACGGGATCCCTGCGTCTCGTACTGGACTGCAAATACCATGAAAAATATAAACACTCTTCCGAAATTAAGAAAATCAACAAACAGAAATTAATAAGAGGCGGCCTCAACAGTGTAGGTATTATACTTACAGGAAATTACAATGAGCAACGCATCTCTATGGACATATCCGACTTTGTATTATTGTTATCTTATTTGAAAGAAGATGATGAGGTGAATAGTAATGAGTAAAAAACACACGATATTAACAATAGATTTGCAGCCAATCGTTGCATGTACAAGAAAATGTAAATGGTGCTATCTCAAAAAGATAATGCTACCATCAAATAATTACTCGGCTGAAATCATTGATACGGAAACAGGCGAGCAAAACGAACAACCTGGTTATCACGTATTTGGAATGATACATGCATCAACATTCGCATCAGAAATAAGTAAAGCATTTACGGAATTATACTTAACTAAAATAGATGAATTAACATTCTCTTTTCCATATACATTATCTCAAGCAGATTACCTTTTGGGAATGGATTCACTCAGTGATAGCTTAAGCAAAAGTGCTGAGAAAGTAGCAAAATTGTTAGTTGAAGCTAAACATATAATGCATGCGAGAAGTATATTAAGTAACCATACTGCCGCATTGGTTTTCTTATTAAAGTCATTAGGACTAATACATGAGAATACAGTGTTATCAATACTTGGAAATATGGATATGTTAGCATGGCGAATGATTGGAGATAACATGCTTAATATTGCATCGTATTTAAGTAATACACCAATGATAGACAAGGACGCAATTGAAATAATAGCGGCACTTAAGAAGAAAATATCAATTACAATAAACAGTACAAAAGAATTAAAGTTACTACAGTATCCGACTGGTAACCTAGATACAAAGAATGCTGATATACAATTTATGATTACACCCTTGAAATATAGCGGCCAGCCTTGGAAAAATAAAGATTTACACAATATTGCTAAGACAATAAGTGAACACACAAATATACGAAAGATGGTAATCGAAACATTAATGACAAAGGAAGGCCCAGTTCGATTCAAAGATATACTGACGGTAAGAAGTATATTCAGTAAATATAACATACAAACACAAATATCGGGATGCTATACATGCAGAACCGAAGCGCAGCATATGAATTGTAAGTTTAATAACACAATCAATGAATATGAGTTTGATGGCTATGAACTAATTAAGTTCGGAAAGAAATGCAGCTACTTGCATATGATGGAACATACAAAGAATTATAAACATTATGTAAAAACAGTTGGACAACAGAAGGAGATTAGTAAAAATGTATAGATCACATGTCCCAAGATTTGTATTGTTAGATATAAACAATGACAAAGTAATATACATAGAATCAGCAAATAAGGTATATGAAGGCCCGGCTGAAGTAGAGATAGTAGTCCCAAAGATAAAGCCAACGCATATGCCTTATATTGTGAAATCTAACACAAAGGCCATAACAACAATTAAAGGTGTAAAGAAACTATATGGCAATCTAAGTTTCTCAACAAAGAATGTATTAATTGCATATTCTACACACACATATGATATAGATGAAGATTTAAAAATAGTGCCATTTGATATTGAAGTTGCAACTTCAGGCAGCGGCCCTGACCCTAAAATAAATAAGATATTGACGATAGGATATGCAATAGATGATGGACCAGTAGATATATTGTATACAACAAATAAAGCATCAGATTCAGACAAAGTAATAATAAAGAAGTTTATAGACATACTCATTAGTAATAAGATTGGAATAATAACTGGTTATAACTCAGCCAGGTTTGATATTCCATATATAATACAGCGCGCCTATGTTCTTGGAATGATGAAAGATATAATGAAACTAGCAGGCCGCTTTACTGAACTCAGAAGTCATCTTGAAAATACAGTATTAAAAGGTGATTCAGTAAGTTCAGATTTTGGAGTCATATTGCATCATGATGTATATAAGGATGTACATAGAGACCAATCGCTAGGAAAAATAAAACACAGAACAATGAAAAATGTTGGTAACTATTTACTCAAGGAATATGTTGACAAGGGAGAGATAAAGATTCTTGAGATGGAGCGCCATGAATTAATAAACATGGCTAAAGTATGGGATTCTACAGAAGGTCGCAACAAAATAATCGAATACCAGGAATCAGATGTTGAACTTCAGAGAAAGTTATCATACGAAGTATATACAACAAGATTAGTCAATATTGCTAATAATATGGATATACCATTGAATGTAGTATTTGACATGAGCGCATCAACAATGTTACAAATTGATTTGTTGCGCCGTCTCAGGGACAACAATATGATAATAACAAATAATAATCATAATCAATTCCGCTCAATATACATTCGTGCTAACAAGTTAGGTTCGAAACATCCATACCAGGGAGCATGGACAGAAGCATTCAAGAAAGGCAAGTTTACGAACATAAAGAAATTTGATTATAAATCACTATATCCGTCGATAATAGATACATTCAATTTATCGTATGAGACAACAACAATAATCGATACAGAGTACTTAAATGCCGCAACAGAGATAAATCAGAACGAAGAGATTAACGAGCACGATATATTCTCAGTTACGAGAGAAGAAGATAATCTGTTAATAAGAATATATGATAAGAATCAGCAAGCCATATTTACAATAAAAGTTGATATGACAAAACGCGGTCTTATTCCGAAGATGATTTCAGACTATCGAGATATGAGAAATGCAGCCAAGAAAATGATGAAGAAATACCCATATGGCAGCAAGGAATATATAAAGTATGACTCAAATCAACAGGAAATAAAAGTAAAGAATAATTCAATATACGGACTTATTAGTAACACAAACCTTCCAGGTTGGCTGCCGGCTGGTATGCTTACTACAGCAATTGGCCGGCATCTAGCCAAAAAGATGATAGATTACCTACAAGAGTTAGGAGCTGAGCCTATAGAGTTAGACAGTGTTACAGGTGATACACCTATATGGATAAGAAAGGATGGGGATATATATATAACACGAATCGATGAATTATGCAAAGGAAAGACAGAGAAAAGAACAAAACTGGAAGGATATGAAACATGGACTAGACATGGATGGAAAAAGATAAACTATGTTAAACAACATAGAGTAACAAAACCAATTCACAGAATCACAACAATGAGCGGATACGTTAAGGTTACATCAGATCACTCACTATTTGACTCTAAGCAAAGAGAAATATCGCCAAGAGACATTATCCCAAATAGAACGAGATTGGAAATTGCGCCCTTACTAGATTCAAAGAATCAGTACTCAGATTTTGATAATCTAGTACTGAGAAACGATGTCATATACGATGGGGAATATGATGATAAAGAAGTAATGGTCTACGATATATCAACAGAAGATGGAACATTTGTTACAGTCCGAGGCGGAATCGTGTTACACAATACTGATGGTCTATTAGTAGCAGGAGATGTTGATATTGATGTTATAAATAACAAGTTGAAATCATATATAGAGATGGCCTTCGGAATCAAAAGAGAGAATATATCAGTAGAACTCGAGAAAGAAGTATTCAACAAGCTATTCCTACACCGTGCCAAGAATTACATATTACAGGAAAAAGAAGGCGAGTATCCTATAATACATGGCAGCGCTCTCAAATCATCAAAGCGCGCCAAGGTAATGGACAGAATGGTTGATATAATAATTGATTATATAATATTTGAAAAGAAGACAAAAGAAGAAGCATTAAATGAAATATTCCATATAGAAGACTTGAGTATAGACTATTTTATATTAACCACAAGATTTACAAAGGATTTATCAAGGTATGATAAACCAACTGAAGTAATAAAGGAAGCACAGAAACTAGCAAAATTAACCGGAGAAGACATCGGTGAAGGTTACCAACTAGAATATATAATGGTAACAAATCCATTAACAGGCCGCGCGGAACCTCTCGCAGTAGGCCGTATATTACAGGAGAAACTATCATATAATATTGCATATAGTTATTATAAAGAACAAATGGAGAACCAGTTAATAGAAATGGGACTAATTGATTCGAAAGAATCAGTGAGTGATGATATATTTGATATATTGTTATCATAGGAGGATATAACAATGAGTAAAGAAGTTAAGAAAGAAGAAAAGAAAGATAAGTCATTCATCGCGCAAATTCTCACTGATGTATCTAAGTTACCAGCCAATATAATTGGGATTAACTTGCTGTTATTTATAAACAAAGAGAAGCGCGAGAATAGTTTTATTATAGTAGAGCATAAAGGAACATCAATCATATTTCAGAATAAACCAAGCGATACAGAAGAAGAACTAACCAATAATTATAGCTATGTTCTTATACCAGCTGATATAGTTACAAAAGCACCTAGAAGCGGCATTGACGAAGTAACCATAACAAAGAAAACAATACGAGTAGTATACGGCGATAGAATGGAACTCGAGATGGGAGTTAATACAAACATATCCACATCTCTTATAAAACGTGCTGCCAACATAATCAAATCAATTAACAGCGTAGAAGATAAAGATTGGATAAAGATTGACCATGACATTGTATCAAGGTATGGAAATGTAAGTAGAATAGTGGCATCAAAAGAAGGAATAGTTATTGGAAACGAAGCCGTAATGTTATACAAAGAAGAAGAATCAGATGAATTAATTATTAATAATACAACAACAATTGATGCCATTCGTTCTGTATCCAGCATAAGTAAATCAATAGTCCATGTTGCAACAGTTGGCGCCAATCTCTTATCAAAGAATAATCAAGGTGATACAATTGTAATAAATATAGTTGGTAACCCACAATTAAAGAATAGTAAGTTATCAAGCAAGCTTGTTACAGGGGCTAAGACAATAATAGACAGCGACCAATCAATAACTATATTCGAGGGAATGACTGATAAGATACTGTTAGAGTCAAAGAAAATAACAAATAAATTTGGCCGCGTTAGTAAAATCATGTATATTGACATAATAGCCAGCAAGGTAATAATTCGACTGAAAAGCGGTAGCATAAATATAAAACAAGAGATGGAAGTAAAGAACAAGATAAAGTTAGGTAATATGAGACATACATTCACATTACCACTCGAAGTCGTTAAATTTATAGGACAAATAGAGACTATAGAGAAAATAAAGATTAGAAAAGGAAATACAAGAAACGAAGCCATCATTCAGACGAGTGAAGGAGTCCTTCTATTTGCAACAATATATGCAAGTAAACAACGGGAAAAATAGTTATATAATGAGGTAGAAAAATGAAAGTGAACAACATGAAACCGGCTATAATTATTACAATAATAAATGCACCGGCCAACCCAAGTGCAACAAAGATGCAAAATACACTGACAGATAGAATAATAACATTCAACAAGTATAAGATAGATGTAGTTACATCAGTTAAAGTGAAAGATAAGAATAAAGTATTGAATAATATAGTGACATTTAAGAACAATATTCTAACCATCGATGCAACACTAGTTTTGAAGAAGGAAGGACACTCAGTTATAGATGAAGTAGAGGAAGATCCTGAGACAAACATATTTGATGATATGGAGAAATTAGTAGACAAACAAGAATCAATGTTAATACTACACATGGAAGCACGAACAATAATAATACATGGACGGCTATTCATTGATGAAAATACAGGATTACTGACGGATAGCAATATAATTATTGATAATAATCTAACTATGACGAGAAACACAAGAATAGAAGCAAAGGACTTAGTAGTAAAGGGGGAAGTTGTAGGAATCCTTGGTACTAAAACAATAAATAATGACAATGAAACTATTACGAAAAATACATCAACTATATCATGCGATAAACTGATTGTTGATAAGGATATAATGGCTGGCAATATAAGAGCCAACAAGGTCATATATTCCAATGGTAATATATCTGTAGATTATGTAACAGCAGATACAGTTTACTCTAGGGATGGAATCGCAGCTACACTATATACATCTATAGGAAAGATAATAGGTAATTAATATGAAAGATAATACAACTGTGTATATCAATAGTTATCAGGAACTTAGAAAGTATTATGATAAAACATTAGACTGGTACACAATAAATGCAGAAAAAGTTGTATTAAATGGTAACTTTGTATCTGAAAATGCATCCATAGAAGTAAAAGGTAATTTATATATTAACGGCCGCGTCGCTGCTAGGTATGTCTATGTTCATGGAAACTTAACAGTTGCTAAAACAATATATGTTACATACCTATTACATGCAAAGAGAGTTGAGTCAAGAACTGGCCTCGTTGTAAGTCTAGGTACTTTAGAATCAAATTATGTAGTAGCATACAAAGACATAAAGCTTTACAAATACGTTAGAACAGTAGATGATATACCATTCAGAGCATATTCAAGAAATGGTAATGTTATAATAAAGCGAATATTGGGAACGGAACAAAGAGATAAAGTATTGAAACTATATAGTATAGTAGCCGCTAAGAGTATAGTATTGAATGGATCAGTAGCATTAATGGATAATGATGATTTATCTGGATTGTACGCCGGAGAAGACATACATGTAGTATTATTAGTTGATATGAACGCTGATCCTGAAAACACATCAATGAAAGTAGTAGCCGGCCATGATATAACAGCTCGGTCCATATTCCATGTGCCAACTGTTATAGCCGGAAATAGTATTATATTCAATGGGAAAACGGAAGTAGATAGATTAGTATTAGCAAAAGAAGTTACAGCAGTTAATCTATCGACACCAATTACACTGTTTGAAAACAAGATATCACTAATACTAGTCAAAAGTAATAATAACTATGAAGAAGTATCAGTAATAAAGAATACACAGAATAACGGACTGGCCGCACTGTTAGCATCAACACACAAAACCAGAAGAATAGTAATAAAGAATAAGATATTCAATGCACTAAAAGAGTTTGCTGAATATCTAAACATAATCGAGATAGAGTCGGAAGTAAAATTCCAAGATTCGAAAACAGGAAGAGAAGTAACATTGTATGAAACAAGAAAACTAATATTAGGAGAAGAAGCATGTCTAATACCAAACGATCTTCTAAAACTAGTAAAACAAAGGATAAGAAACGTAGTATCACATTAATGAATATTGATGGAATACTATTCATGAGTAAGGCGGTCTTCCTATCCACACTGGAGAAGATGATCAAAGAAAAAGACTATCCATACAATATAGATATTGAGAATAAGAAGACTAGTATGTATATAAGTATAAAGGATAGGCACGCCAAATCAGTAAAATATGAAGTAACACAAAATGATAAAACTCAAACAGTATCAGCTAATACTATGTTAAGTAAAATCAAATCAGTTATTAATGGAGGAAATTATGAATAATGTAAACATATTAGAGATATTGCAGAACGAATCTAGTGATCAAACTAATAAGGGAAAGATCAGACAAGAGATATCAAATCTGAGAAATCAACTAGACGCGGTGCGTAGAAAACGCAAATCAATAGAATATCAATATATGGTGATAGAAGACGAATTGACCGATCAAATCAATAATAAAATGAATAAACTGCACAAACTAGAAGATACTAATATAGAAATTGGTAAGGTTAAAATTCATGTAGCAAAAGAAGATAATAATAGCGATCTCTATGAACAATTAATATCATTCATCGAACATAATTTAGTCGCAAAATCTATTCTGGAACAGATTATAAAACTAGATGAAGAAATAACTATTGACATGAATCTATCATTTGAATACAGACATATATTAACAGACAATAAGCCAGATGATGTACGCGTAACTATACTATCGATTAATATATTGTATCATCATTTAAGGATCAAGATTATTATAGAAGAATCAGAGCATAACAGTGTAGCTATCTTCTTGCAAAATGACATTGAATTCATGCCAAAACACCATATGGTGTTCCCGAAAAGACAAATTGGGCAATATAACACTACTTACAAGCGTAGGTATGATAATATAGTAGTGAGAAAAGTTACAAATATGATAAACCACTATAAAACAATTATAATCCAGCGTTATATTAATTACATTAAACATTATATATAAGGAGCACAAGCACATGGATAATAAGATTTACAATCTATTAAGACCAAAATCCATATCTGAAATGTATACAACCACGCAATGGATAAAAGGAATGAAAGACATGTCACCAGATGATTTAGCATCTGCGACATATATGTTTGAAGGTCCAATGGGAACTGGTAAAACAACATTGGCGCGCGCCGTTGCTAATCAGATTGGTGCCACAACGGTACACGAAATTAATGCTGCAGAATCCCGCGGTATAGATATGGTAAGAGAAATGAAAGAGAAGATGGCGCTGCAGCCAATATTTGATGATTATACTGTGTGGATTATTGATGAAGTAGCAGAAACGACGCCCCAATTCCAGAAAGCGCTTCTTAAGGAATTGGAAGACTCACCACAAAATACATGCATAATACTATGTACAACGGACCCAGACAAGGTCGTTAAACAAGTAAGAGACCGTTGTATCAGAGTAAAAACAAATGCAATACAAAAGAATGATACAAACTTCCAGAAATATATAATAGATAGAATAAATAATGCAAGGAATGAAATAGATAGTCAATGGACAGGTAATATATTGAATCAAATGGTGACCATAGCAAAAGATATGGGCATACTAAATAAGATAATAGAGCAGGCTGAAGGCTCTATCCGTGGAATAATAAATGGTATATATACAGTAGCATTAACTGGTGAATTACCTGAATATATCAACCCAGATATTGAAGCCAGTGAGATATTGCGCTTATCTAAGAATAGAGAATACGAAGAAATATGGAAGAAGATATGGTCTATATCCCCGGGAGATGTATTCAAGATACACAGAGCCATAGGAAATAGATTAACCAAATCCATATCCAGAATAAAAGTATCTGGTCCTGAAAGCCTGGATACGATAACAAGAAAATCAGAGTTAGTATCCAATTTCATGAAACCATACGATGTTAGTATGAGTCGTATTATATTATATACGAGACTAATAATATTAAAGGAGGCCTGGTAATGTTGCAGAATGTATTATATACTCACAAAATTAAGAATAATTTCAAATCCAGAGAAGCATTAGGCTATTACATTGATATGGTGGACTTGTTTCTAAGAGCAAAAAGTCAGTTAGTCCAGAGAGTAGCTAACTTATTATCAGCTGATTTGGACAAGGACACTATAAAATACATATCAAAAGTTGAATCAGACGAAGAAAGCGAAAAGGTAACAATGATGATTCAGTTTGAATTATATAAAGAAACCCCAAATGGCCCGATAATGGTATCTACAACCACAAATATGGGAGATGATATATTATTAGAAGAAGAAAACCCGGCAATACCATTATCAGACTTGTCTTATTATTATTTATTAATCCTAGCAGACATATTGCAATCAAGAGAGATGCAGCAATCTAAACAACTTAGATTCAATTTTAACAAGAAGGAGGATTAGCATGGCAACCGAAAATAAAACAGAAGTTGATTCTCTATTAAAAGAAATAGAGCAATATAACAAAAGACAAAAGAAAGATGAAAACAAAATCAAAATAACGACAGGGGACAAAGTTGGAAGTTGGACATTTATAAGAACCGGTATACCAGGCTTCGATCATGCCTATGGCGGAATACCAATGGGAAGATATATAATAGTATGGGGAAGCCAGAATAGCGGAAAAACAACTTTTGTTTTGAACGCAATGGCAGCCGTTCAGAGAACCGGAAGAAAAGTATTATATATTCCAACAGAAGGAGTATATGATAAACTATATGCAGCATTGAACGGTGTAGATATTAAAAACTTGCTTGTATTAGAAGAGAAATACCTTGGCAAAGCAACAGAATCGGTAGCCAGGTTAATAAGAGAACATAAAGTAGATCTGGTCGTATTTGATTCAATAAATATGTTACTATCAGAAGAAGTAGATGCCAAGAAAACTTGGGAAGATACAATGGGCGTCGACGCCAAACGAATAACTATAATGTTAAAGAAAGTAACTGGAGACATGCAAAAACATAATATCGGTGTTATCATAGTTGGTCAGGTTCGTGCTGAGATATCCCAAGGATTCTCAACCGGACCATCCGAAGTATTGAGAGGCGGCCATGCATTACTGCATATGCCGACTTATATAATACATACAAGGAAACCATCAACGGCTCTGATAAGAGGGACGGGGGCTTTCATGAAAGAAAACAGTTTAACAGGATTTGCTTTTCGTTGTGAAAAGTCAAAATCATTGTTAATAAGAGAGTTTACAAGTGATAACACCGATATACCAGTAAGTTTCTTCAATCCAAGAGGATTAGATAAAGAACGAACTATGTTTGAGTATGCAATCAAAATGAAAGTTATAACGCAGCGTGGCGCCAACTATACTTTCCATGATAATATAACAGATGAAGATATAACTCACTTAGGTGAAAATAAATTTGTTGATGCAATGGTCGCCGATCCGTCCTTGTTCAGGAAAATATATGATCAAACTTGGCAGGCTAGAGTTGAAGAAGTCTCTGCCAAAACAGGTATCCCAAAATCAATAATAGATGAGAATATAAATATAATCGATCCATTCGCAATTGGTGGCACAGATACTGATACAGAAGTCCCTGAACAAGGAGGAGAAGATGCGGCTAGCGATAGTGAATCTCAAGACAAAGAAGATTGACATACGCAACATAAAAGATGTCGACGCGGCCATATATGATGTTACATTAATGACTAAGCTTATTATATCATACATGGCCATGTTCAATTATACATTAGCATATAAAAAGTTCCCAAATACAGATAGAGAATATATAGATAATACAGTGGAAATGGTAATGCAGTTTAATTACAGATACCCGGATGAATTTGCTAATATAATAACACAACATGAAGTTGACATTGAAAATGCATTGAATATATTAATAGACAGTAGCGATGATTTTATTAGAACAATGGTGAGAGGTGCATAATATGATAGGTGAATTTGCATTAATAATAATTAGAAAAGGTAGTATATTGAGAACCCCGCAGGAATTCTTCAACCTTGGAAAACAGATAGTTGAGTATATAAATGCGAAACCAGTTCCATTGAAAGAATTCAATGAAGCATTCACAGCCATTCCCAGAACAGTTGTTGAACATAGTAAAGAATTAAAAGAAATACATGAGAAAATAATAATGGGAGAATTGGACGCCAAATCAGTCAAATTAAATAAAGACCTGTTCATAAAGAAACAGGATCAACATGTTAGAGATATATCATTCATAAAAGAGCCGGATCCGGCCTATGGTGTATTAGACTTACATATGTTGGAAACGGATGATGGCTCATTAAATGTTATAAACATATCTATTAATGGGATGAAATCAGTTGAGACGAAGGCTGCCTTTCTATCTGGATTAGTAGATCACCTTACTATAGGTATGGAAAGAGATGTTATATCAGTTTATTCGAGAAGAGATAAACAGAGAAGATTAATACAATATGAATATTTCAAATCAGTAAGTGCGGCTTCCAATAAGAAAATAGGAAGGACAAGAGTAAGATCGAGCGCTACTGAATCATCAGCACTAGTTGTCTATCAATCGCTGTCTGGAATAGATGTCGGCTTCATTCTTCAGTCAATAGATAGAAATGTAGATACTCAAAATGCCGATAATGTTATAGCCGAAGCAATAGAGATGGAAAACAAACTGGCAGAATCTATAAAATATATGACAGAGAACAAATTAGATAAAGCATCAATAGATGCCGCAAAAAAAGAACTTGAAAGTGTAAGACAGACGAAACAATATTATATAAAACTGAAGAAAGAAAATAAGTTGAGAATGGTGACACTACCATTCAAAATGCAAGATCCAGATAAGATAAACAGTATGATAGTCTCAGGATATGATGATTTTCCTGATTATAAAGAGAATGACGTAGAAGTAATGTTACCGCAGTAAGCAACTTACTGATTTTGATACCTAATACTAATATAACTTTTGTGACGTGTGAAAAAGTTAATAGTGTTACAGAGTATAATTGGAGGGAACCAAATAAGTAGAATATAAAATGTGGTATACCCACATTGTTGATACCAATGTAAATAAATAACATATAGAATTTTAGTACGCTTCATTCCGTTCTAAAATTAACATGCGTTAATTTCTCACTTCATTCCGCTAATAAAATTCTATATGATGATATCACAGATAATAAAAAAACGGAATCCTAAAAGAAAAAAAGTGATTAATATGTAGTTATACCTACATATTACATACCATCAGAAATTTATTAAATACATAGCGAGCCTTCGCGCCGAAATCAGACTGCCGTCTGGAATTTCGGCCCTACAGCTCATAAGTCATTTAATAATCAGAGTAAAAAATGGAAGTACAGGAACCCAGATAGTAATCACTTTGTAGTTAATCTACAAATTGTTTTTCCTAAAGGAAAGAAACATAACACACAAATCCGCACAACTACGCACTATCACTAAGCTCAGTGCTACAACCCGAGATTTGTGGAGTTCAGAGAACAACGATGAACCCAACCCAATAAGAAATCAAGTAGTGTAGCATATCTACACAAAAGCCAATTTGGAGGCTTAAAGAAAAGCTATAAAATAAAGTTTGACGGTGGTCGTCAAAAAGTTATTACAGAGAATAGCCTCCAACCATGGAAATCAGTAAGTATAATGAATTTAATATATTGAAAGGAGGAATGCATTATGGCAACAACTAAAAAATCTAGTAATGCAAAGAAATCAACACCAAAAAGGAAGAGCACAATCAAGGATATACTATTAGATTTGAAAGAATATGCGGACAAACATCCTGAAGTCATTGCTAAGACTAAAAGGATACTTAATCCAGATGATGGTCCTGTTGAAGTAGACCACATTCCAATTCATAAAATAGTTCAAATCCTTGATGAAGTCGTGGTACATAAACATGGCGGCCATTGGTCAGAGAGAGTAACACACATGATTCCACAATCTAATTTCATATTAATTGGTGTGGATTTAGAGATAACAGCACCAGATGGGACATCAGTAGTCCGCACAGGAACTGGCGCTGGCAGTCTCTATTCAAGAAACCGATTAACAAGCGACTCTGGCGATAATGCAGTAAAAGTTGCGCATTCAAATGCAGTCAAGAAAGCCGCTTTCTATTATGAAATTGGTATGCAGATGTGGGAACAGAGATTAGAAAATAAAGAGCCTGAAGTTATAGATAAACCGAAGCGCGCACCAATTACGAAAGGTGGCGGTAAGATAATAACATCAAAAGCAGATAATCCTGATACTAGTAGTTCTAGAAAAGAGTTGAATGATAAACAGAAGATGAGAATAAGAGAATTCTTATCCGAGAATGGACTTACATCGGAAGATGCATGGGCTATTCTATCAACAGAAATACCAGAAGCCAAAGGTGACCACAAATGGTTAATTGCTGACACAGAAGAGGAGACGGATAAAAGAATAGACAAGTTCATAAAGGCTATGGAGAAGATTGTGAATAAAAGGTTGTGAATAAGAAGTAATGTTATCATATATCAAAAGAGGAGAATATGTGTTATGAGAAAAGCTAGAGAAAAGACAATCAAAGTCATTGAAGAGTTACAAGGCCGCATTTCTAGAGTATATGGAAATATTGCTGGCCTAACAAGACTAGATATAGCTTATGTAACAAACAATCTGATTATGGGAATTGAGTATTGCACTGATGATATGAAAAAAGTTGCAACTGTAATACGAGATTTGCCTGATGAATTCAGTGTTATATATACAACGGCCAAACATAAAGTAAAGACATATTCGATAGCGACAAGCCCAAGGATAGTAACATATAGAGACTATATAGATTTGGATAACAATGAATACTCATTACTGGATAAGTTGAATGCAGTACCATATAGGCAATTTATAAAGCGAGGTATAATAAGTAATCCAATCTTTGCTCTTCCATACAAGCCAAACATAGATGATAGTGATAACAATAAACAGATGCACATTGATTATAGTATGCTTGTTGGGCTTTTGAAAGCAGCCGCAACAGGCGTCTACGAATCATTAGAACCGAATAGTTTACCGCAACATAAAATGCACGATGGATTTAATCTAATAAAGACAGTCGCCAAATTTACAATGGATAGTGATATATGGTTTGACAGTACTAAAAATATACTCAATGATATAGTAAATATAAAGACAATTGATATTCCAAATCCAGTTAAACATAATAGATTATACTCGGCGCGCCAGCAATTAACATTAGCAAATCATGATATTGTCAATACATTAGTAACTAAAAGTAAGCAAGTTAGTAATAAAGTTGACAATATATATACTCAAGAGAACTCTATGAATACAGTATCGTTTGCAATCATTAGGTATACTCATAGAAGGTCTAACCGTGGTGACTTTTCAAAACTGGAGCGCGACTTTGAAACGCCAACTATAAATCATTATATGGGAGAATCATATTTTGATACAGCCAATTCATATAGTCCAAACACACCAAGAACATTATACGAATCAGGTGCTCGCGATGCATTCTTATCCATTGGTTCCAGTAACTCACCGATCCCATATACAAGAAGACATAGAACATTTAAACTATATTATGATAAACAAAGTAATAAAATAAAACTGGTAAATAGTGAGATGATAAAACAGTGTGTTGATGTACCTAAAACTGAGATTACTAAATATATACAGGAAGTTGTGAATATTGCTAACATAATAAAACCATATGGATATGATAATATAGATAAACATCGGGATATGGAATTATTAAAACAAATCATCATGGACAAATCTAAATCATCAATAGGAACACCATGGGATAATATAATTGTATCCGCAGAGATTATAAATGAGCCGCTAGTTGATTTATATACTGCAATACTTGATCGATTATTAATAGACTTATATCAAACATTTATGTTCGTCATGGATATATTATCAGGACGAAAATGGATAGGAAAGGCACCTTCATACATTCCGGCCGAGATTGTATCAGCAGTATTACTATACTATTATAAGTATAATATAGATAATGCATCAATGACTGATATCATGTTAAATATTATAAGAGTCATATCTATGATGTTGACAGGCCATGGAAATGAAGTAATTGATGAATTATACAAAGCGGGGTATATATTATGAAAGATATATTTGACATTGTATTAGAAGATAGTCAAAACATAAAGAAAACGATACAAGTTAAACCAACTACAAAAGCAAGCAAAGTAAAGAAGAACTACGATATAGATAAATATTATGATAAAGGAATCCTTCCTATAGGAAAGGTTCCAAATAGATTGATAAAAGACGAATTAGATTACTATACTATATATATTGGGAAAGCACCAAAATATAAAGAAAGCATGAATATAGTATCTATATATGGACACAAAGATGATTATAAACTATCCAAGTTAATGCGAGCATGTCGTTTTGTTAAAGGATGGCAGCTGCCAATAAATATAAATGTACTGGATTATGTTAATATAAATGAGTTTGACTTGTACAATGGATATTTCAACTTGGACGATGAGAATCTGATAGATAAATATGGACTGTTTAGTAGATCAAATAATGCTGAAACAATATTTAATCACATAGAATACAATGATGATAATGGCACGCAATTCCGAATGTTAGTACCATCTCATATATATTATAATCCTAACAAAAATATACAGGACTCATTTATTGCTAATATAAAACAAACCTACAGTCCCAGGAGTCATTATCAGACAGTAGATATTCCAATTGAGATAAGTAAGTTTATATGGACAAATGATTTCAAATATTCGAAGAACGACACTGATATATATAATAAGGAAAAACTTCCTTTCTATCCATCTGAAATGCATAGAGTAGGATTGATGGCAGCAACCGACTATAACAATATATACTCAAACTCGTATACTAAAGAAGGAAGCAAAGATAAGGTGCAGCGAATAATAGAGAGACATAATGCTGCAATTAGTGAGATAAGAGAAAATGTAAAGTATGAACCAATAGAAATCGGAACTATAAAAGCCGAGTATTTCAGTCCAGATTCTATAGATAGAGTTCCGCCTGTTCTATCAATAAATATATTGGATATAATCCATTATAATCGTATATACAATGTATATACACCAAAGTATATTGCAAATGAGATAATTAACCAGTTCTCTACCAATATAGAAAAACTGGCTAGACTTAACCTGGAACTTATGGACAAGAATGAAAGACATAGAGTTGCAACGATTGCATCTAACAACAATCTCGCTATCCATCAATTATATTTTCTGTCTAAACCTATGAAGGAAATTACATACTTCATCGCCGAAGTTGGAACAGGTAAAACAAGAACTGCTTTTTCATATTGGGAATTCCGTGGACAGAAGCGCGCTCTCTTTGTAACAACAAGAAGATTAATACTAGAGATTCAATCAGACGAAAAAATAATGGAGCAATATGGAAAATATATAATATTCGGACTAGGAAGAAAAGGTTATATCAAAGAGTGGTTGATGACTACAAACAAAATGTTAGTAATAGACTTCAAAGACTTGGATAAGGTACTACAGAACAATGTAAATATAGACTTAATTATATTAGACGAAATAGACAGTTATGGAAAGGCAAATCTGAATACCGCTTACAAGATTAGAAATATGAAGATAAATGCAACAACAAATAACATAATGGCCATGTCAGGGACGGCTAACATGTCTATGTTATATCTACCAAACTTGATATTAAAGAATAGGAATAATACATCAATGTTAATAAGGGATGTTATATATGACAATGATATGAATGATGCAGTTGCGCCACTAGATACTGAATATGATCAGGAACATACATATATAAGAGTTAAACCATATAGTACCAGAAACTACAATCCAATCAATATAAAATACGAAATATCCACTAATACAGTCGAAATTAACCATATAAACACACGCCACTTGGCAAGAAAGGTGGCCATAACCAATCTAGTAGGCTACTCAAAATTAAATAGAGAACGAGTACATATATGTAAGATATTGCACCACGAAGTAGTTAATTTAATTACTAACAGCCTATCTATTCAAATAAATAGTGATATCAAAAACATAAGTAATCGCTATTATATAATTGATGAAAACAAAATGTTACCATCCATATTGGATAGCTACTTAACCATCCTGGAAGCCAAATTCACTGTTCTAACTGGTACGATCCCGGTGGCTAACAGTGAATTTGCAATTCTTCCAGGTTATAGAAGGATTAATACTCAACGGAAGTATAATATATCAACATACCAATTAGATTACATATATACGTACCGAGAATTAATGTTATATCCAACCATGTCATTCACGGCCAATAATCTATTATTCTCAGAGTATGGATATAAATTGAATGAGATAAAAACTGATGAAAATGATATAGTCAGGATAAATGCACCACTTAAGTATAATACATATAATATTGACTTGACGCAGGCCATCACAGTTAAGAAGGATAAAATGACATCATTCGAGATTGGCCTGCTATATCTACATCTTGATTTTAGTAAATATAATACTAAAGATGTAGATGCATTTGATACACAAGCACATAATGGGAGAATATCCCAGGCAATAATGCAGAACAAATTAGGTATTACAACAGAAATAGATTTCGATATAGAAAAATATAAATATAACGCTATCAACGATGCGGCCAAATACAATGATAATACAATAATCATTAATAAAGATGATGTTACATATCTAAATAATTTTACAAAACAAGCTATGATTGAGAAAGTAAGTGTTAATTTCGATATTGAAGAATCTGAAATCGTATCCAGAAAATGGCTTGAGTACATGACTGGAATAAGTCTAGATAAGATTAAGGATGATATACATGAAATACTGGAAAATAGTGACATCAAACTGAAGTCCATTACAGATATTAATAATGTGTACAACTTAAGAAACAAGTTCACATGGAACGCAAGACCAAGTTGGGCAACAGCAGCACTTGATGTTAATACTCTATATCTATACAATAAGAAGAATAACCGTATCTATGTTATAACAGGAAGCTGGGAATCTGACAGTTATAGTCAATACTTATATCGAAATGCAACCCATCAATTTGGGATATTAACATTAAGAGACTATGATAATAACGTAGTTATTCCAAACAATTATAAATATGCTAAGAAAGCATCAAATCTATACCATAATATAACTAAGATACATAATAGGTTGGAACCATGGATATATCCTAATCCATTTTTTGATGTGAGTATTGATGAATCTATGGCTATATATAATAACGCTATAACGAAGGCCACATTAACCAAAATAAATGATGATATCATTATGCAATCAGATGATAACCTTGAACATCACTTAAATCGAGTGCATAGGTTAATAAAGGAAGGAGCAATAAAGGATGCCAATGAATTAATACTAATAAACACAATTCCTATTGTAAAGAAAATAGGAGGAATATTGAGTTACCACCACCTGGATGTCGGAAATCGAACAATAGATGAAAGATACTTTAAATTTGCCGCCATCAGAATATCAAATCTCGGTCAATCTAAATATAATTTTGAAACGATTGCTCTCGAAAACGTAAAGCAATACTTACAGGAAGCTAGAGAAACAATAAAAGAATATCCAGAGTATGTTATTGGAAACCTATATGGAAGACAACAGAATTTCATTCCAGTAATAGAGAAGAATAGAGTAACACAATGGAAAAAAGCATCGACCATGCAATTACCTGAATTGCGCGCTGATGGTAAATATGATGAAATATTAGTGAGTAAGATATCAGATATTATAAAAAACAGGAAATACTCACCAATAGTTATATTTACCGCATCAACAAATATATCAAAAATAGTTGGAAAGATAATAAATGAACAGTTGCCAGATATACAAGTAGATTATATTGATGCAAAAACGAAGATTGGTCAAGAAAGGAAAACACTTGAAAACAACAGTCATGTATATATAACAACATATAATATACTGCAACGCGGATTCAACTTAAATAATATAAGGACAGTTATATTATATGATGTACCATTATCCAAAGCTGAAGAAAAGCAGGCAATCGGTAGAATAGAACGACCAAATTCACCAGACAAGACATACGCATTTATAGTATCACCAAATGTCATCCTAGATGAATATGATGCACCATCATTAGAGCACGCATCTTGGATACTAAAAAGCATAAGAGCAGCATTAAAAACACCAACAGATATATTCAGAACAATGGCACAATTTCTACTTGACTTATTAATTGAAAGAGGTATATTCTCTACTGATGTATCTTGTGCTTATCCAGATCTTAGTAACAAAGTCAAGAAGATACATGAAAACGAGTATCAATCAATATATAAAGTAATGGATGAGTTAATAACAAGAGTAAAGGATATGCAAATTCTAGAAGATCATATAATTAAAGCAATAAACGATGCATTGAAAGAATAATCTATTAACATTATTATATAGCAAAAAGGAAAAATAGGAGGTAGTAATGGAGTTAGATGTAGCCATTGATATAATCCGGAGCCGTCTTCTTGATTACATGGATGCGAAGGGAATTAAAAGATATGGCTCTGCATTCAGTTGTCCAAATAAAGCCGCACATCAAAATAATGATGCACATAAAAGTGCTGGTATATTTGAGATGGGAGGAACAACTCTATGGAAATGTCAAGCATGTGGCGCTGGTTCCGATACAATTGCTATGGCAACCATTATAGACCACTTACCAGCACAGGGCCCAGAGTTCATAAAAGTAACAATACCAGCGATACTTGAGACTCTAGGAATAGATGAGAAAATTGAAATAGAAGAGAAGCCAGTGGCTGCATTATATGAAAGAATAGCAGCACAGATAAACGCACCAAATGAATTCAGAGGAATATCCAAAGAAACATTGCAAGAATTCAATGTTGGGGAATTATCTTATGAAAGTGCACACAAATTAGCAAGAGGCAAGCCTGGAATCAAAGAGTCCGGATTTGGAAATAATATGGACTTGATTCATGATTATACAATGAAGAAAGTGTTTACAAATAGAATAGTATTACCAATAAGGGATAGATATGGGCAGATAGTAGCATGGGCCGGCCGCCGCAAGAACGATGATGATAACTCTGTTAAATGGATGAATTCAGTTAATACGGGACTATTCAAGAAATCAGAGATATTATATGGATTAGATAAAACGCGCCGCTACATACAAGAACAGGCCATAGTATACATTGTTGAAGGATATACAGATGTTCTACAAATGTGGGACAAAGGAATAAAGAATGTCGTTGGTATAATGTTCAATTCAATAAAGAAAGAACAGGCTGAGATTCTAGACTCATTGAAAGTGGGGACGGTCATCATTAGTCTAGATACTGATCCTGAGACAAGTAAGACAAGTGATAAAGCATTACAAAGCGGAATACTATTATATAACCACGGATTCTCTGTATTCATAAAGAAAATACCTGAAATTGGCCACGATCCGGATAGTTACATAAGACAATATGGGATAGAGAAATATAAAGAGATACCAGAAGTTCCACTTGTCGAATATGCAATGTATGAAATGATAAAAGATACAGAAGATAGCCGCGCCATAGATGAGTATCTTACTTGGTTAATAAACAATAATATATCTAAGATAGTAATAACTCATGTTATTAGAAAACTTGCGGCCTATGTTAATCTTTCGGAAGATGTGCTATTTGACGAATATGATAAATTAGAGATAGAAATAAATGAAGACAGAGACTTATCAATAAAAGATAAGATTAATCAATTATCAAATGATTTACCATATCTTCCAACAAGGATAGCAGTACAGCGAATATATGAAGCATATAATGATGTCTCAGTTAAATTACTAGGACAGATGGCCAGCACAGACAAACAAATTGATGATATAAATGTAATGCAAGATAGGCAAGATAATCCACAGGGACTAATATCCACAGGATTACCAACATTCGATGAAATGGTTAAACTTGGCCGCCATAATGGAACATTCGTTGTAATAGCAGGCTATCCAAATGCTGGTAAATCTCAAATGTTACGACAATTAGTATATAATATGCTGCATGTAAATGATAATATATCTATTTTATATTATACCATAGATGATAGTAAGGAAGATGTTATAACAGCACTAGTTGGGCACAAATCTCAGGTAGCGCTAACAAAAATCAGATATCCAGATCCGGACGATCCTGAATTGGCACTAACATCTCAGGAAAAAGAAAGACTAGACAAAGCATATAACTGGCTTAAGTCTGAGACTGCCAATAACAGAATAGTAGTCGCAGGGATAGATAACATATCTACAATATATGTTCTTGAATCTGTCATACGGAATCTGAAACGCAAGACAAATAATCATATAGTATTATGCATAGATAGTTTACATTCTATGGTAACAACATCTCTATCCAATATAAATGATATGCGCGTCTCATCAATAAATGTTTCTCAAATGTTGGAGAACATAACAAATAAATATGGACTAACAACTATATCAACAGCTGAGATGATTAAACAGAGTAGATTAGTTGGAAGAAAGGCCAGCCTTGCAGATGTAAGCGAGACAGGAAAGATTGAATATCTAGCCAAGGTTGGTATAATTGTTCACAATGATTTATTAATTAATCCAAAGACACACTTGTATTGGATTAAACCAAGTGGTTATCTATCATCAATGCCGCTGCCAGTATTAGAAATAGAGATTGCAAAGAATAAAACTAATTACCATAAAGGCGGCATCCTGATGAAGATGGACCCAGCCATTGGTAAAATAACGGAATTATCACCAACAGAAATTGAACAATTAGAAGCCAATAAGAATAAAGAGAAAAAGAATAAAGTATCAGTAACTGATATGAGTGGATTATTTGATTAGTTTACTTGTTCTTTGTTTTGTAGTATTGATGGAGAGCCTCCTTAATAGAAGCGATGCTTCGCTCTCTATTAATACCCAATAAATTGAATACTGTAGATGATGCTGTATTACTCATGAATTCACTAACTAGCAGAAGGATCTCGCTAGGATCAAGGTCAATGTTACCATCTATTGAATCCTGTAAAGCATCATCCAGCAATTGTATAAACTCAGTAAACATGGATAATCCAACTTTATTAACCTTGGATGTAATATCAATTTCTATTTTATTCATTTGAACAGATACTCCTTTGTGCACAGATTTGGCAGTACAATCCAGGTTTGGTATCTCGCTTCTTGTTAGATTGATACCAATCATAATGGATGCGCGCTGCCTGTTCAATAATAATGTTATATCTCTTTGATTTGTCTAACATTTGAGTATCAACAAAGAGATAGTCATCTATATTTAGTATAGTTAAACTTTGAAGTGAAGCTGTAGCGGCCGCCAAATAATTAAAAGAACAAAGGTCGCTTCTAGCATACATTTGATTGCTAAATATAATATTATCTAGTATCATATCATAGTAGTTAAGAACACATAGTGTTGATACACCATAATTCTTAACACCATAAATGCGGCCAATACAAACAGGAAGGACACTGACATTACTAATACCAAGATTGGATAATACAATCCTTGGATATGTAACGATTGGTTTTATATTGGAAGGGATGATAGACTGTGGTTCCATTCGATACTTGAATATAACGTTAAGTATATCACGGGATATCCTGAATTCGGAACACATAGTCTGATAGTATAATTCAATATCCAATATGCCTGTTTGATTGTTCTTTTTCATATATACTAGAATATATAGACTGATGGCGGCCATGTCAATACAATGGGATATAATTGCATAAATGTCTTGACTAATGATTTTAAATGATTATGTTATAAGGGAGGTAATAATAAGATGTCTAGTTTAAAGATAAAGATAGTAAACTTCTCAGAATTGGGCGGCTGCCTTAGTCCTTATAGATATTTTGGACAATGTACATTCTGCAAGACATTCAAATTCCGTATGCAGTATGATAAAAGTGATATAAGAACTACTATAACTAATCTGGAAAATAAAGGGATATGCCAACCAATTGTGGATAGTGTAGACGAGATACAAAGATTGCTGGATACGCGCAAAGACTTATATCAACAGATAAAAGATATATCAGCCCAATTAAAAGAGTATAACATGTAAGTAAAGAAAGAGGAATAATATGTCAAAGAATAGGAATTTACAGAAAGCACGCAAGGCAAAGAATGATGAATTTTATACAAGAATAGAAGATATAGAGAAAGAATTAGTACATTACAAAGACCACTTCAAGGATAAGATAATCTACATGAATTGTGATAATCCGGAAGTAAGTAATTTCTGGAAGTATTTTTATCTTAATTTTAAGCATTTTGGGTTAAAGAAAATCATATCTACACATTATGATGCGAAGAAGCCGACATATAAATGGGAGTATGATGGGAAAGATGTACTTAAGGAATCGTTAGAGCAAAACGGGGATTTTCGTAGTCCGGAGAGTATTGAATTATTAAAGAAATCGGATATAGTAGTTACCAATCCGCCGTTTAGTTTATTTCGGGAATATATCGATCAATTAATGGAGTATAATAAAAAATTTGTTATTATAGGGAATAAGAATGCAATTTCCTATAAAGAAATATTCAAATTAATGAAAAACAATGAAATTTGGTTAGGATATACTTCGCCAAAGGAATTTTTGCAACCAGATGGAACAATGAAAAAATTTGGTAATATTGGTTGGTTTACTAATCTTGAAATATCCAAGAGAAATGAGGAACTAATATTACATAAAAAGTACTATGGTAATGAACAGGACTATCCTAAATATGATAATTATAACGCCATAAATGTTGATAAGGTATCAGACATTCCTTATGATTATGAAGGATATATAGGTGTTCCTATTACTTTTTTAGATAAGTTTAATCCTAATCAGTTTGAAATAATATGTATAGATTTTGAAATTGATAGTATGTCTTTAAAGACATTAAAGACTGGCAACTGGAATGGTAAATTTGATAGAGGTTATATAAAAGGCCAACGTAAGTATTCAAGGATAATAATCAAAAACAAACATCCAAAAAAGGAAATATAATACATATATAGAAAATGTAAAGGAGGATATGTTACAATGAAAATGGTAACAACAGAACCACAGAAAGTAGATAAGAGTACAATGTGGATTGTCGCCATCGCTAAAGATAGTGGTAAATACTATGGCGCACTCGTTGATCCCAAAACAATGAAATGTTATGTTGAAGAGATGGGCGTCGGATATAGTGAAGATAGAGTAACTGGATACTTTCTTAAAATAGAAGATGAAGAAGAGTGGCGCACCGCTGTACAATTCTTTGAGAAGCATAAAGTATTTACTAAGTTCCTGGAAGGGCGCAACTGGTTATTCGCTAAACATAATGGTAAACCACTCATATCTAAAGAAACTTGGGAGAAAATCATGTAGAGGACGGGCTATATGGAAGAAGAACAAATACCTTCTAAGATAGAAGATATAGTAGATAATATAAATAAGTGGCTTGATTCCCAGTCCCCAATTGCGCTAGGAATGAAAGAACTGATAAATCACAACTATGTTGACTTGGATGAACTTGTAAATGAAGTATATATAAAGTTTAGATATAATGCTGGGAAGATATTGAATGTATTTACTTTGGATAATGTATTCCGGACAATGCTGCTGGATTTCCTATATAATCATGTTGATTATAGAGTAGCGGCACCACCAAAACCATTAGACAACTCGGTTAAAGAGTTGGAGAATATAGAACCAATAATGTACTTTGGTGTTATATTACCATATCTAAAGGATATGCGGATATCGCCGCAACTAGCATGGAACATATTAACTGGAAGGAATAAATTAGATAAAGTAACTGAGTTGAAGATATATAATAAAATATGGTCTATATATAAGACAAGATATAAAGAATAACGGAGTGTAAACTCCAGATACCCCTATATAACATATTTTTCCTTTTTTACTTAACTGATCTTGATGGGATAATGGTGGGGCGCTCTGCCCCACCGCCCATCTTAATATTAAGGTGATCTATAATAACACAAAGATAACCAGGTTAAGATCTTCTGATTATCTTTGACTTGCATTTAAGTGGAGTCCACCATCCATGATCTACTGTAGATATGGATGAGTTGATACCAGGATCAATGTAGTGGATGGCCGCGCCCTTAAGAAAACAATCTGCTACAGTGGCAATACAGTATACATTCTCTGTATTAACTGGATTGTCCTTCTTCAGTATTTCTGCTTTCTTTTTGGGATCTGAAGTTAGGCGCCATTCAATGAGAGCCACCAGAGTACCAAATAACTCAAAGCCGCCATACTTAGTTTTGTTCTTTATGAGATACTGAGCATATTTGGTAATGAGATCCCAATCTTCATCACTTACTGTTTTAAAATCATATTGGATACCAATCTGCTCATAATGTTTCCACCACTTCTTAAGCCGCTTTTCTGCCGGCATAGAAGTGACGCCATATATGTAGGCAGGTACTTTGTATTTGAACTTGATACCGAAAACGCGCTTCACTTTAGTTTTGAAGCCTTTTCTAACAGTAGATTCATAAAACATACCATCGCTGCCTACAAATCCAATATGAGACCATTGGGATTCTTTACCATATTCATGCCAGTATATATTCTGAGCAGCACAAATAGCATCACCTATGAAACCATCATCCTTAAAGAAGATAATGGTTTTTGGTTCTGGTTTAATAACCAATGATTTTTCCTTTTTACTCATAAACTTGTTACCCCTTTAGCTATTTTCCTTTTTTGAAGCTGCGGAATGCTTTGGAGATACATTTCTGACATATCTCTACATTAACGGTAAATATCTTGAATATTTTACCTTTGACGATAAGTCCTTCTGTATCTTCTTTTCCGCATACAGTGCACTTATTAATTTTACCTATTTTGAAATCCATAATGGATTACCTCCTTATAATTATTTTTGAGCATAGTATTTGTTTACATTGTTTCTTATGTTCAATTTAATGTTATTGACAGTATCAATATCAATGTTAAGATGGCGCGCTATATCCTCATCTGAGTATTGATAGCCGTCTGTTAAGCCAAGTTTCGCCATAGTATACTGTTTCTGAAGATCAGTATTAATACCAAGAGTATTGAGTAATCTATTGAGAAACTTGGTATATAATAACTTGGCTTCATACATTTCAGCCGGATCATTACTATGAGCATCATGATTATGATTGGCCAGATCGATATGCGCATTGTTAGTTATAGAATCGTTGCCAGTATAATCATCATACTCACCATCATAGGTAGAGCGTTCATATCTACGTACATGATCTAGAGAATATAATGAAGTCATGTTATTGATTATCTCTTTGATTTCAGTTACGCGCTCTTTTGGTAAGTCGGTAAGCTCGGCTAGTACATCATCAGTAGGATATTCACTGAATTCCTTTAAGACCTTCTTGGTCTCTTGGGATATCATATATCCACCGATGATTACCCAAGATGGCAGCCGTATCATCCATGATTTACCTGTAAGTGCAGTCTTTATCTGACTTACAATACCATATATACAATATGATGTGAACCGCACATCACTATTGACATTATACGAATCAATCATCTTAAGAAGTCCAATGTGACCTTCCTGGATGATATCAGCAAACTTCATTGAACTCTTAGGATTACGCTTGAAATTGTTAGCAATACTAACAACATATCTGAAATAATTGGCGGCCAACTCATTACGATAATTAATCATATGTTCATACTGATTAATTAATGTGCTGGCCAGTTTCTTGAATTTACGCTTACTTACTTTGTATTTGTGCCTTATATCTACTTCATGCATATGTTTGTAGTCATATATAATCTCATTCATTGCTTTGTCGACAGCAACGTATGTGTATCTGAACTGTTTCTTGTTATTCGATCTTGGTGATAGAGGACGGAGGTAGCGCCGCCCCTCATCTGTATCAAGAGATAATACAGTATATACTAACTTAGAATTGGAGAATGTATCTCTGAAAGTATTGAGAATGCGGCTATATTCCTCGTGTTTTGGTTTCATTACATCCCATGGTTGGACGGTCAGTTTATCTATATAAGATATAAACTGTGTTACTGAATCAAGAGGATCCATAGTCTCATTACTAGTATAAGCATATGAATTGTATGTATCCCTTTTTCTAACGCGTCTTATTTTCATATTATCTTATCTCCTTTTCAATGTTATAATAATCTATAATATGGTGCAGATATATCCAATACCCGGATATCTGCATTAACTGTATTATCAAAATGCAGTATGGATTGGTCTGCTGCTGTGTCCAACTCAAGCCAATATTTGGCGGTAATCGCACCAAGAAACTGGAGTACTAATCCTTGTTTCTTGAGTATATTCATAGATAAGGGGATACCAACGGATGTTCCAGATGATGTAACATTATCTACCAAGTCAATATATGTTGGATTAATGGCAGCCGCTCTGAAAGAATAATTAGCATCCGTGCTATTAACATGAATGATATCTGTTTCATATTCCTTACTTATATACATACCATTACCGAATATAGTCTCAGGATTGGCGCCAGAGTTAGGAACATATACAAATCTATTATCAGCAAGATCGCCATGTGGAAACTGTATATCTGTATTATTAACAGTAATATCAGTATATATGTGATATACTGGTACTATTGTATATAGGAACCAGAATGGAGCACTTGCATCAAAATGGAACTTAGTTGCAGTTGGATAATACTCATATGTAAAATGAGTATAGCCGCTGCCACCAAGACTAGGTTCTTCAACTGGAACAGCATATGCTACAACGTTCGTCCCAAGATGATGTGAGATAACAGCATTACCTGAGCTGTCTGTCTTGGCAAAACCAATTTTAGGATGCTGGTATATATATGAAGGCTCGCCTTCGATAATCTTTATTATCTTAGTATCATCACAAACAACGGAGAATATATGAGTGTATATAGAATTAGATATACCAAGCGAATGATTCAAATCATTGAGACTGCTAGATGATGGTCCCACAACACCGACGATCTGGCCAGTCTCATCTACCGCATAACTAGTTAGTCTATATTCACCCACATTATCAGCGAGGGATGGCTGTTCAATTATATTCTCTACGAATACCTCCTTATCAAAGTTAATGACTTTGAAAGGGGGAATAAATATATTATTGGTATAATCATATGATGAAGGTGGAGTTAGGTTACGACGCTCCAACTCAATTCTATTATAATTATCAACATGTATATACAAAGGCTGGCCGCTGATACCGTTGGTTCTGGTAATAGTATCTCCGATTGTTCCAATGAAGCGCCTTATATCTATTATATTGAGTCCCACAACATACATAGAACTATATCCACAACCATAATTGTCCGAATTGCTGCCGGAACAACGGATACCATTCACTTCTGTATTGTTATTAACAGGAGATGTTATTATATAATACAATGGTACTTTGGTTGTATCTGTATAGTCAACAATGGCGGAAGCCAGGCCAATATTATTAATATCCTGTATTGATTGGAAATTCTCTGATGATGTATATGTTACTGTTTCTGTTGGTATATCAACATAAACATAATCGATGCGCCAACCATAATGTCTATAATAAAATGTGTATGTATCATTGGGAAGGCCTCTGTTATATATAATACCTTTGACCAAATCCACAACGAATTTGGTATCATCATCAACGATGTATTCGGTACCGGCTGAGTTGACTGCCACGACGGCTACATTCTCAGTTCCACCAGATCCATCATCCACTTCAAGACCAAGGGATTTAATGAACTTGAAATTAAGTGGAATAACATCATTGGCGCCGCTTATAGTATGTTGTTCACCATTGCTCCATGTTAATGGATTAGTTCCGGTTATATCTCCAATATCAAACTCTGGGGCCGGCGGCAGAGTTAGTTCTGTTGCACTTAATACTACAACAGAGTTAGCATCATTCTTATGGCGGCCTGCCAAACATATACCTGGTTCAATGTTGATTGATGTATATGTATTATTAGGAATAGATACAGCAAAGCGGCCATTGGCTATATTTTCAGATGAGTCATAACTGTTTAAGTCACCATATAATGGGCCTGAACCGGATTGCGCCAATACATAATATAACTGAGATGTGATTCCTTGTGTGGCTATTTTCTGTTCCAGTTCTCTTATCTTGGAACCAATAGTCTTATCATTAAAGTCAGTAGTCACATCTCCAATATAATCAGTTATGTTCTTGAGAAGGCGCTCAATCTCATTGAATTTGGCCGCATTAACATTATTAACAAACTCAGGCAATGTCCCGCTACTTGGAGACCAATCATCATGTTGATCCGGAATATATCCAGGTGCGGGTGGATCTGTATTGAAGTTTAATAATACATTAATTGTATTGGTTGAATCATTAATCATAGAAGTATACCTCTTTAGATGAATTTAACGGTGCAGCTCTTAAGCATAGGGCTGGCTCCGTTAGGGAATTTATTGAGTTCAACAACGATGAATACATAATCATCATCTATTGTGAGTGGTGTTGTATATGTTTTACCATTTGAAGTAATCATATCCAAGTAACTATTAGTTACACCGTTGGCCGCCACTTCACCTTTATATACATATGCAATAGTATTATTCTCAGAGTATGTCCAATCAAACGAGATCTGAGATATCTTCTTGTATTCATTGGATGTATTTTTAGGAGTAACAAAGCGGAAGCCAATATATGATTTATTATAATATTCATTGTATTCCACGGATAACTCGGCCAATCCCACAATAAACTCATACGGAATGGTGGCTGTTTTATTAGTATTAACTATATTTAGAGAAAGACTATTAATTGTAGTTTCCCCAAATGTTGTCATTATATTATTAGCATTATTAATTGGAAATTGAATAAGATCGCCATTTGGAAGTGCAAATGGCATAGAGCCAGCATTCGTATTAATAACCAGACTTCTGATGGTCTGTTCAAGTATTGGTACTGGTTTTATCTTTATTGTATTGGCCGGATAATTGATATCATCAAGATTAACAATAAGGCCGGCCTCATTTATATTATTATTAGTTGTTTTAACCAATAATAGATATGGAAGGTCGGCTCTCGGATCAATAACATTGAGTATATCATTCTCATATACATTATCGGCTCTTGTGTCAAATGCATTATTAGCAATAATACGAGTTAAGTGTTTGCTGGCCGTGCTTGATAAGATCAGTCCATCCGAAGCAACGCCAGTCAATACTCTATTTGATGAAGAAATACCACATGTACCAATACCATAATCACTGAGAATGGTGCCTCTCATCGTAACATCAACATCACTAGGGATGAATATGTTGGCTGAGTCATACAATGTATTGGTATATATGGATGCACCAGTTGCAGTATCAATTTGTTCAATGAAGTCATCTATTATGTTAAATAACTTATTAGAGACATTGATACTGTTGGTACTGATCTTGGTTAATATATTAGTATCTTCAGTTATTTGGTCGAGAGTGCTATATTGTTCCATAAGATCATGGTTAATATCATTGAAGTAATCATTTATTATCTGTTCATTCAATCGACCACGTGCTATTTTGTTATAATTGAAATACATATTATTGCTCCTATAAATATATAATAGTCTCTATCTTGTATATTGTCAATCTATTGTAATTGGAATACATAGTTCATTAATAGTTTCAAGATGGCCGCCACATTCGGACTATCATCATATATCTTTAGTGTCTGGATTAATATCTCTATCTTATCCAACAGCTTATTTGTATTAGTATCAATGCTATTATATGTGTTCTTTATATGCAGTTGCTCTTGATTAATATATTGATTCAAATAGAATATACTATTGCTTGTATTGTAGAAGAACCCATTGACTTCATCGAGTTGCGCCCTCGCCATATGTTTTAAGAAGTATGGCATCATTGTTGGATTAGAGACATTCCCAAATGATTCGATGGGTAATTGAACATATCCAACAACTGGATCGGTTACATATTCAACATTTGTATTTGGATCTATAGCGTGTATTATGTATACGTAGATGCGCGCTGGATCTGATATTGTATTATCTATAATATTATCATAATTGTGGACTATATTAGTAACATCAAATGTCACTTTCTCATCTGACTCTTCTTCTATATCCACAGTTGAGAAATAATATGTTGTACTCATATTATATGCTCTAGACATATATAATCTATATAACTTATTATGGATGGCGCTCGCTGCCTGAGAAGTCGGTTTGAGTCTATATCTTATTAATGTATATGTGTTAGCATCAGTCAGAGTGTCGGCCGTCTTGAATAAGTTAAGCTGTAGATAATTATGATATGTTACTAGTTGTACATTCATTAACATATGTTTGCTCCTTATATTCCAAACCACTCAAGTTTGTATATAATTGGACTGGGTTTGCCGCTATTCCGTTTCATTCTTATCTTGTATATGAATGAATTAACGGCATCTGTACTATTCTTGTTTGGTTTCAATTTTGCTTTGATCTTGAACTTGGGATAGTTGGCCTGGTAGGTGGCCACCACTCTACCATCCCATATAACTTTCCTACATAATAACTTGTTACCAATACTATTCTCATCAATAGGATAGTCTGGATGAAAGTTGATGTATATCTTATTATTATGTATACTGAATGATCTATTATCCGAAGGAACAATTATATTCACCAACTTGTTTAGTGGAACATAATTCATATCCAATTTGAAGGCCGCCATTTCACTATAATCTTTCAATATAATACCAGCATTGGACGGCTTCCCTGTAATCAAATTGACATCATTAACAGATGGGTCAGGATTTGTTGGAAATGGTTGTGTAGTTATAATTGTATGCCAACCAGTATTCATTGTATACTCATTATACTTAGATACGTTGACATTATCTATTATATGAGCATTACCGGCAGCTATCTCATCATCAGTGAAAGGTAATATATCGATGGTCGTACTCTGTTGATAATAAACATATGTCTTGAATAACTTATATTGTTCTTTACTACGAACTGTATAATTGAATGTAACATATATTATGTATTTTGATTCGGTTGTATCCAAGGCCACGTCTGCATTCGGAAGCAGCCTTATCTTCTTTTCATTATACAGAATGTCGGCTATATTAGTTAATTCCAGTGGTTCATCATCCATAGGATTATTCAATAGTTTAATTGAGTCTTCTTGTATTGTTATATCAACATTATCTGTGTTCTCTATCTCGGATAGCGCCACTTTGTATGTAACATATATATGTGTACCATCACTGATTGCTTGTGTTATTGTGATAGTGCGGCCAACTCTAGTGAAGTTAGTATACAAAGTCTTACCGTCACTTATCTGTATATTGTCATCTAGCGGTGTATATTGTAGAGTAAATTGCGCTGAATTAACAACATATGGTTGGTTGGATAATGTAATATATAGATCGTGCCAATTCAAGTCATTCTTATCAAATATATATTCAGTTATGTTGCCTATTTTATCATATACAATATAATCATTAATGACCTGGTAATCATCAATACCAAACTGAATAGTTGAGTGTTTTGTATCAATTTCCCAATCACTTGGAACTATTAGTTGGTCATTATTAACATACTCGTTTGATTGATTATCTAGTATATTATAAATTGGCACGTTCCCTGTAATTGCGTTATCCGGTTTCAGTGATGTTGCTATCTCGGATATGAAAGATATCTCTGAAGTTGCAGCCACCGGATACCAATTAGGTTTATCATATATTGAGTGAGTTGGTTCAATTGCCATCCATGTTTCACCATTATCCTTTGAGATAAGATATTCTATGGTTGTACCGAGCGGCTGCCAATCATTCACTTTGAGTGCCAAATCAGTAATGGGTGAATTGAATGTGATTGGCGCCGATACCATCTCACCGTTAGAATTGAATGAAACATTCCTGAGAATGACATTAAGTAAGGATAGTATGTAAACAAACTGGCCATCTTCCATATATGTCTCAGTATCCATACGGAACTTGAGATCAATTTTGTTATACTCTTTGTATGGAAGGTTGAATATATAATTGCCTTTTACTATTGGGTTATTAGATATGATTACATTATCGTTAGCCACCACATCAAGATAAGCAAGGGCGCTATTCACAATATTAATTCCTATCTGTGTTAATGGTCGCTTTGTGAATGTTATTGTCATTGTTATCTCTATGGAATCTCGCTTATCCATTACAGCCTTGGTTTGGATGGTTGTATTGTTCCCGGGGAATAATATCTGTTTTATATTATGTGGAATAACAAATGGTATATTCTTATCGATGGATAGAGCAACGTCGGCATCTTCCATAGTAACAACATCATCATCAACATCTGGATGTTTCAATGTCAATGTCTTTGTTGATGGATTGACCGAAAGGCCGGCCGCAGTCTTTATATGACTAGTATCATTGAAATGTTCTATGAATGTTTGCGCACCAATCATGTAATCGCGCCTTATTTGTTTAATTTTCTTTGTTATGATTGTATCAAGGTTATTGAGCATTAGATTGGTATTCTTGTTAATGGTATCTACCAACTCGGATTTCCACCATAACTCAATAACAGTATCACGGATAATATGACTGTCCAATTGTGTTGAAACCATATTATCATTATGGGTGTTCATTGTTGTTTTAGAATCCGGGTCTAGTCTGTTTATTCGTTTAGGTTCAAGTAGCGGCCTATCATAGTTTTTATCAATGAGAACGCGGCTGATACTCTTCTGTATCTCCCATATTGGTTGTACTATATTCGTTAAATTAGTAACATCAATAAGGCGCCGCTTTATTGCTTTGATAACATTATTACGTAAACTCATATGATTATTGCTCCGCTATTTTAGTTCGTATATTTATGTTTGTTATTATTGGTGTCAAATATGTTTTGTTACTAGTCAATTCCACTCTTAATCTGAGTGTCTCTA
>Ga0256914_1000337_pt1 | contig 46128 bp, 41 predicted proteins | sample HulkmetaG_FD_191571 | JGI IMG/M metagenome (GOLD analysis project Ga0256914, IMG submission 191571) | Hydrothermal chimney microbial communities from Main Endeavour vent field at the Juan de Fuca Ridge, Pacific Ocean - Hulk | ecosystem: Environmental > Aquatic > Marine > Hydrothermal vents ...
CTTGCACCAGGGGCGTCTCGATGCTTCTCAGTGCGACGAGGTCGCAGCAGCCACTCCGGTTCGGTGGGAAGGACCGGAGACAGGCGATGCTTCCCCGTGCGCGAGACCGCACCAGCCGTTCAGGCTCGGCGCGAACTGGCGGCGGCAGGTGATGCTTCCCGGGACGTGGTCGCTGCAATCGTTCGGGGTCAGCGCGAAGGACCAGCGGCAGGCTACGCTCCCGGTGCGACGAGATCGGACGAGCGGGGAGCGCCCCACCGTCCAACCCCGTGCCTGGCCGACGGGGCTCACACGCGGACGACCCGGGGCCCCAGGTGGCCGACCCGGGCCCGCCGCGCGGACGACCTGCGCCCTCCGGTACCTTTCATGGTGTAGCGAAGCTTTCAGGAGGCAAACGCGCGCCGAAAGCCAACTGTCCAGGATCATGCGAAAAAGTTCGAAACGGGTTGCGGTGCCGCTCGGGGCACCCGTCGCCGACGCGGTTGGCGAGGCTGCCTGAAAGCTTCGCTACACCACGGGCCGGGTTGGCATCCCGGCCGGCGCCCGCTAGAATCCCGCCGCCGGTCGTCCGGGACCGGCCCGGGAGCCAGAGTAGCTCAGCGGCAGAGCAGCTGATTCGTAATCAGCAGGTCGCCGGTTCGATCCCGGCCTCTGGCTCCAGTTTTCCTCGCGCCACAACCCACCACCGAATCAACATCAACGAGCACTCGGCGCCGTGCTCCCGGGTCTACCCGGCCTCCGCCGGACGGGCTTGCACTCGACGTCCCGGTCGAGGAAATCGGGGATCGGAGGGAAACCACCATGCCGTGGTACAACTGGGGGCGAGCGTCGCGGCGATGGAGGACGCGGTGATGGGCGAAGAGAGCAAGAAGCAGGGATGCGTGCAGCCGGCGAAGGGGCCGCTGGTGGGGCCCGGGGCCGGCGACAACGCGGAGGCCGGCGGGGCCGGCGGAGACGAGGCCGCGCGCGCGGGCGCGGCGGAGGAGGCGGCGATGGTGACGGCAAGGGTCGGGCGCGAGGCCATCGACTTCGAGGCGAACGCGTACGTGGAGGGCGAGGGGTTCCGCACGGTGAAACTCTCCGACTACCGGGGCAGGTGGATCGTCCTCTGCTTCTACCCGGGCGACTTCACCTTCGTCTGACCGACCGAGCTGGCGGCGGTCGCCGCCATTCATGACCAGTTGACGGCCCTCGACGTCCAGGTGCTCGCGGTCAGCGTCGACAGCCACTTCGTTCACAAGATCTGGCAGGAGGAGGAGCTCTCGAAGATGGTCGACGGGGGCGTCCCCTTCCCGATGCTGTCCGACGCGGGCGGCCGGATCGGTCGCGCCTACGGCGTGTACGACGAGGCGGCCGGCGTCGACATCCGCGGGCGCTTCATCATCGACCCGGACTTCGTGATCCGGGCGTCGGAGATCCTGACGCCGGAGGTCGGGCGCAACCCGGTGGAGCTGCTGCGGCAGGTGAAGGCGTTCCGGCACGTCGTCGCCACCGGGGAGGTGACGCCCTCCGGCTGGGAGCCGGGCCGGCCGACCCTCGTCCCCGGCCCCGACCTCGTCGGCAGGGTCTGGCAGGCCTGGAAGCCCTGACGGGCAGGGGGGAACCGGCCCCCGGAACGCTCCGCGCAGGCTTCCCGGGACCGGGTTCTCCCTTCGCCGGCGGCGGAGAAAAAGGGCGGCTTCTCCCCTGCCGGGGGCTTGACCCCGGCGGAAAATGTCGTATCATTAGTGGTGCGCCGATTTGATCGTCAGCTTGCGGGCGCGTTAGAAGTGCGGCTAAAGCGACGAGACGGAATCCGCTCCCCGGAATCGCTCGTCCCGGCGCCGCGCGCCGGGTTTTCTGCGTTCCGGGGACGGAGGAAGGAAACATCGCCGATTTGATCTGACAGCTTGCAGGGCGATTCACAAGTACTGCTAAAGCGTCAGCCGGCCTCCGCTTCCCCCGGGGCCCGCTGATCGCCGCGGACGGGGGAAGGAGGAGGCACGATGGCAACGCGTTCTCGCGGGCGCATCCACCTGCTGCGCCGTCTCGGGCTCTACGGTCTCGACCACCTCGACGTCGTCGTCCTGGCGGCGCTCGCCGACGAGCGTCCGCTCCTGCTGGTCGGCCCCCACGGGACGGCGAAGTCCGAGCTGCTCAACTCGCTGGCGCGGGAGCTCGGGCTCCGGCACCGCCACTACAACGCCAGCCTGCTCAGCTTCGACGACCTGGTCGGCTACCCGGTGCCCGACCGGGAGACCGGCAGGATGGAGTTCCTCGAGACCCCCGCCGCGATCTGGGGCGCGCAGTCGGTCTTCCTCGACGAGATCTCGCGCTGCCGCCCCGAGACGGCGAACAAGCTCTTCTCGATCGTCCACGAGGCCCGGGTCCAGGGGCTCGAGCTTCCCGACCTGCGCTACCGCTGGGCCGCGATGAACCCGCCCGTCACCGACGAGGACGACGATGGCGGGGACGCCCCCCCGGACGACCCGTACCTGGGGTCGGTTCCCCTCGACCCGGCGCTGGCCGACCGCTTCGCGTGGGTGGTCGAGGTTCCCTCGCTGACCGACCTGTCGGTGGCGGCCCGGCGCGACGTGATCGCGCGGGGCGGCGAGCGGTCCCCGCGGGGTCCCGGCCTCGTCCGGCTCGTGGAGGAGACCCGCGCGGCCTTCGCCGGCCTCGGCGCGGCCGAGCGGAGCTGGGCGGTCTCCCTCGTCGAGGCGGTGATCGATCCGCTCCGGGAGGCGAACCTGCCGATCTCCGGCCGGCGCGCGGTCTTCCTGCGGGACTCGATCCTCTGGGCCCTCGCGGCGGGTCGCACGCTCCGCGCCCGCACGTCCCTGGCGGACGCGGCGATGGTCGCCCTCACCCATGGCCTGCCCCAGCGGGCCCAGGGGCGGAAGATCCGCCCCGCGGTGATCCGGGCGATCCACCGCTCGGCGGTCGAGGTCGCCGGCGAGCCGGGCGACTCGCTCCTCCGGGCGATCCGGGCGGAGAAGGACCCGGTCCGGCGGATCGCCCTCGCCCTCGAGGCGCCCCCGACCGCCCTCGACCGGGGGACGGTCTCCCGGCTGGTCAGCGACGCCCTCGCCGGCCTCCCGAAGCCGCGGCGGTGGGCGCTGTCGCTGCTTCTCCTGCGCCATCCCGGGGTCCGGCGCCTCGACGCGCCCACCCTCGAGCTCCTCGCCCAGCCGATGGAGAAGCTCGCCGCGCTGGGGTCGGAGCGAGAGCTCAACGTCCGGGCCAACTCGTCCCGTTCCCGCACCTGGAACGACGTGCTCGCGGCGATCGGCGACCTCGAGGCGGAAGGCGACCCCGATGCCGACCTGGTGGGCAACCTCCTCTACGCCCTGTTCGCGATCGAGGAGGAGACGTTCGAGCCCGCACGGGTGATCGCCGCCTTCCGCGAGTGGCGGGACCTCCTCGAGAGCGGCGAGGCGAGGAACGCGGCATGAACGCCCGGAGCGAGGAGCAGCGCGGCGCGCGGCAGCTCCACAACATGTCGGCGCCGCCCCGGATGACGATCGTCATCCGCCCGCTCTCCCCACCCGCGGACCGCGCGGTGCCTCCCCGGCCGCGGGCCATCGGCTCGGTCGACTTCGCGGCGATCTACCGGCGCGGGGCGGCCGCCGGGAGATGGCGCCGGTCGGCCGACCCCCTGGAGCGGCTGGCCCTGGTCGCGGAGGCCGTGGCGGGAATCGCCTCCCCCCGGCGTCGACACCGCCCCCTCGAGGAGGAGATCGTCGACCGGATCGCCCGCGCCGCCGCTCACCTCGACCCCGTCGAGCTGGGGCTGCCGGCGGTCGCCGTCCTCGCCCGCCGCGGAACGGCGGACGACTCCCGCCCGGTGGAGGACCCGCGGGTGGCGGTCTGCCTGCTCACGCGCCTCTCCGGCGCGCTGTTCGTCGCCCGCCGACGGCCCCACGCGCCTCCAAGGCACCTGCTCGAGCGGCCGGCGGCCTTCGTCGCCATGGAGACCCGCCATGTCCACGCCTGACGCCCTCCGCGAGCGCGTCCTCGCGGCCCTGCCGGTGACCCACGAGATCTACTCGCGGGTCCTCGGCCTGCTCGACATCGAGCCGACCCGGGAGATCCCGTCCGCCGCCGTCACCCTCGGCAACCGCTCCGTCCTCCGGATCAACCCGGACTTCGTCGAGCGGCACTGCCGGACGGACGCCGCCCTGGCGATGCTCGTTCTCCACGAGCTGATGCACGTCCTGCTCGGGCACACCCGGCTCTACCCCCTGGTCGGCCAGGCGCGGAACATCGCCTTCGACGCGGTGATCAACGCGGACCTCTGCCGCCTCTTCCCGTCGCCGGAGCACACCGCCCTCTTTCGCGAGATCTACGACGAGAGCCGCCTCCCCGAGGCCCTCCTCCGGCCGCCCCGCGGCTGGAGCTCGGGCAGGCCGGAGTGGATCCTGCCCGGCCGGGCCGGCGAGGTGCACCGGGCGCTCTACGAGGGGGAAGGCGTGACGACGGGAGAACTCCTGCGGCTCGTCGAGGAGTACCTCGCCGGCGACGAGGCCGCCGGGAGCGCGCCCCCGGAACGGCGGGACGCCCCCGCCGACGCGCGTCCCGACGGGAGCGCCGGCCCGGAACAGGAAGAGGGCGATCGGACGGCCGGCGGCAACGGCCGGGCCGCCGGGGACGTCCGTCCCGTCGACCCGGACCGGCTCCTCGGCAACCACCGGGACGAGCCCGGCACGCCGCCCCCCGACGTCCTCCGGGAGATCCGCGAGATCGTCGCGCGCTGGCCCCGGGAGAAGCTCCGCTCGGGCCGGGACCTGGGCGGGGCCCGAGAAGCGCATCGCATCCGGCTCGCGCCGTCCGCCCCCGCCCGGGCCGTCGCGACCCTGCGCCGCGCGATCCTGTCGGTCGCCCGGGAAGCGGACGCCCTCTCCCGGGCGCGTCGGCCCGGGACGGAGGAACGGTCCGCCCTCCTGCCCTGGCGCTCGCGCCGGGACCGGCGGGGACTCGTCCTCGAGGCGGCGGGGCGGGAGCCGGCGCTCTGGACCGCGCCCCTGGCTTCCCGGGGCTCCACCCGGCTCTCCCGCACCCACGTCTACGTGGACGTCTCCGGAAGCATGTTCGAGGTCCTGCCCCTGCTGTACCGGGCGCTCCTGCCCCTCGCCCCCCTGCTCGAGCCGCGCGTGTTTCTCTTCAGCACCGTGGTGCACGAGGCCCCCCTCCGGGCCCTGCGCCGCGGGGACTTCCTCTCGACCGGCGGCACGGAGATCGCCTGCGTCACGGCCCACGCGCTCGAACACCGGGTCGACGGCGCGGTGATCGTCACCGACGGCTGGGTCGGTGACGTCCCCGAGGAGCACCGGGCGAGGCTTCGGCGGCGACGGCTGGCCGCCGTGGTCACGGCCTCGGGGGACCCGTCATTCGCCCGCCAGCTGAACGCCCGCGCCTTCATCCTGCCACCCCTCTCCTGAACCGGGGCACACCCCGTGGAGGAATCGCCATGAAGTCCGTTCCCACCGTCCGCGAGAGCGCCGAGCACGTGTTGCCGGGCCATCCCGACAAGATCTGTGACGCCGCCGTCGACGCGATCGTCGAGGCGGTCCGCCGGACCGACCCGGGCGGCCAGTGCGGCCTCGAGGCCGCGTGCATCTTCGACTCGTTCTTCCTGACCGGCAGGATCGCGGCGGACCCCGCGACTCTCCAGTCCCTCGACCTCGAGGCGATCATCCGGGAGGCATGGGAGAGCGCCGGCTACGGCACCGACGCCGCCGGGTACACCTGGGGCCCGGTCGCGGACGACCTGCGGATCGCGACGCGCCTCTGCTTCGGGCCGTTCGAGCCCGGCGAGCGGGAAAACCGCCACCGGGCCGACGACCAGGCGATCTGCGTCGGATGGGCGTCCGACGATTCCACCACCGGGCACCTGCCGCCGGCGGTCCACCTGGCCCGCCGGATCGCCCGGCGGCTCCACGAGCTCCGCGAGGAGGAAGGCCCCGGGGAGCTCGGCCCCGACGGCAAGGTGCTCGTCGAGGTCGAGCGGGGCCCCCGCGGCTGGACGCCCCTCCACGTCACGATCTCCCTGCACCACCACGAGAGGAGCGACTGGCTCCTGCTCCGCCGGATCGCGGAGCGGGCGGTGGAGGAATGCACCGCGGGGATGCCGACGCCGGAGATCCTCCTGAACGGCGCCGGGACGTTTCTCGCCGGCGGGCCCAACGGGGACAACGGCCTTTCCGGGAAGAAGCTGGTGGTCGACGCCTACGGGGCGGGCGTCCCGATCGGTGGCGGCGCCTGGTCCGGCAAGGACCTGCGCAAGGTCGACCGGCTGGGCGGGATGCTGGCCCGGGAGCTGGCCCTCCGGGCCGTCCACGCCGGGCTCGCCGGCGAGGCCCGGGTCTCCCTGCTCTACAGCCCCGGGGGCGAGTCTCCCGAGCGCGTGGAGCCCGTCCTCGACGGGGTCTTCGTCGCGCCCGACGAGTTTCTCGCCCGCCTGGGGAACCCGCCCCTCGACAACCGGGGAACCTGGCAGCGCTACCGCGAGTGCCCGATCCCCCTGCCGGACCTGGCCCGCTGGGGCCACCAGCAGCCGGGCACTCCCTGGGAGGTCCGTCCCGGCCGGTGATCAGGAGACCCCGGCGCGGCGGTTCTCGAGCCGGCGGCCGTAGGTCAGTGACCGCCAGGCCCACTCGGCGGGGCCGAAGCGATAGCGGCGCAGCCACGGACGGCTCCATGCGACCTGGACCGCCAGCAGCGCCCCGGCCACCGCGACCGCGCCCGCGAGGCCGGCCCGGGTGTCGAGACCGAGGCCGATCCCGTAGAAGACGACGATGCAGGCCACCGTCTGGGCCAGGTAGTTCGAGAGCGCCATCCGGCCGACCGGGGCCAGCCGCCGCGAGATCCACCCGTCGCTGCCGCCCGCGGCGACGAGGCGCGCGACCACCGCCATGTAGAAGAACGCGAGCCCCAGCTGCCCGATGCCGAGGACGACCTTGTAGCGGAAGGTGTTCCAGGGGTCCGGCGGGAACGTCGTCATGCTCCCGTCCGCCCGGAGCGCGAGGAACGTGCCGGCGGCGCCGACGGCGAGGGCGCCCAGGAGCAGGCGCGCGGACCCCGGCCGGCGGGTGAAGAAATCCTTCGCGGCGAGCCAGTAGCCGAGGAGGAACAGGCCCGCGGTGGTCGTGAACGACCCCGACGGGATCTTCGCGAGCCACTTCCAGGCGAGGTGGTGGAGGTTCATGCGGAAGATCCGCCACGGGCTGTTCGACCGGTACGCCTCGACGACCGCGGCCGGCGCCACGTCCGGGAAGGTGACGTGCGCCGTCTCCACCCCCGCCGACCGCGCGAACGGCGCATGCCCGCCGGCCGTCCAGAGAAAGAACGCCACGTCGGTCAGGACGAAGAAGAACACGAGCGCGACGGCGACCCAGGGCTGCCGGCGGAGCGGAACCCGTCGGAGCCCCAGCAGGACGAACCCGGCCAGCGCGTACATCAGCAGGATGTCGCCGGACCAGGCCAGGCTGTGCAGGACACCGATCGCCAGCAGCACGAGGAGCCGGCGGCGGTAGACCGCGCCGAACGAACCGTCGCCGGCATGGCGGCTGAACTGCAGGAAGCAGCCCGCTCCGAAGAGGATCGCGAAGATCCGGTAGAACTTTCCCTTGACCAGGACCTCGATCAGCCCGTTGACGATCCCGTCCAGCCGGAACGTCCCGAGAAGGGCCAGCTCGCCGAGCGGCGCGTAGTCGTAGCCGCTGAAGGAGCGCACGTTGTCGAAGAGGATGCCGAGGAGCGCGAACCCGCGGAGCACGTCGACGAGGACGATCCGCTCGCCGGGTCGCGCCGGGCGATACGCGGTGGCCATGGCCCGTTCCTTCCGGTGGGAGGCCGGGGAACGGAGACCGCGCGGCCGCCGGACCGCGGCCTGATCCTGGCCCAGCCTACGCCCCTCCCCCCGGGAGGTGTCAACGGGGGGTCGGTCCGCCCGGCCCCGGGGTTCCCGCCGGGAACGTCTCCCCCGGGACGGGGCCCCCGTTCCCGGCGCCCCGCGAGCGCCGTGTATCATGCGGGCGATGACGAACGGCACGAGGCGGGACGGAACGGCCGCGGGGCCCGCCCCGGCGGGCACCGGGAGGAAGCGGGGCGGCGGCGCGCCGGCGCTGCTGCTGGCGGCGTCGTTCGTCGTCGTGGTCGCCGGCCTCCGGGCCGCGGCGGACCTGCTGCTGCCCGTCCTGGCCGCGCTGTTCCTCTCGATCCTCTCCCTCCCGCTCCTCGCCTGGTTCCGGCGGCGACGGCTCCCCTCTCCCCTCGCCGTCCTGCTGACCATGCTGGTGGCGATCCTGGTGATCGGGGGGATCGCCGGCCTGATCGGCGGTTCGATCGGCCAGTTCGTCGGCGCGGCGCCCCTCTACCAGGAGCGGCTGAACGCCCTGGCCGGCCGGTTCGCCGCCTGGCTCCAGGGGCACGGCCTCGACACCTCGCGGATCTTCGACCCGGGGCACTTCGACGCCGGCATGGTGATGAACTTCATCAGCCGGACCCTGAACGGCATCGTCTCGCTCCTCTCGAACGCCGTGCTGGTCCTGTTGACGATGGCGTTCATCCTGGCCGAGGCGGTCGGATTCCCCGAGAAGATCACGACGGCCTTCGGATCGGATCCCACCATCGCGGCACGCACCCAGCGGATCGTCCGCGAGGTCCAGCGGTACCTGGCGATGAAGACGGTCGTCAGCCTCGCGACCGGTACGCTGATCGCCGCCTGGCTGGCCGTTCTCGGGGTCGATTTCGCGCTCCTGTGGGGCCTGGTCGCCTTCCTGTTCAACTACATCCCGAACCTCGGATCGATTCTCGCCGGCATCCCCGCCGTGCTGCTGTCCCTCGTCCAGTTCGGGCTGGGCCGGACGATCGCCGTGATCGCCGGCTACGTCGTCGTCAACTTCGTGCTCGGCAACCTGGTCGAGCCCTGGCTGCTGGGCCGGCGTCTCGGGCTCTCGACCCTGGTCGTCTTCCTCTCGCTGCTCTTCTGGGGCTGGGTGTGGGGCCCGGTGGGGATGCTGCTCTCCGTTCCGCTGACCGTGATCGTCAAGATCATGCTGGAGAACACCGAGGACCTGCGCTGGGTGGCGGTGCTGCTCGACGCGGCGCCGGCGGCCCGCGCGGAGGAGAAGGCCGCCCGATGAGAAGCCGCGTCCCGCTGGCCACCGCGGTCCTCCTGCTGGTCCCGGCACTCGCCTGTGCCGGGCAGGGAGGAGAAACGACGATGACCGCGAGCTTCCGCATCACCAGCCCCGCTTTCGCGGACGGCGCGGAGATCCCGGCGAAGTACACCTGCGAGGGCCCGGACGTCTCCCCGCCCCTCGCGTGGGAGGGCCTCCCGGAGGGCACCCGGGCCCTCGCCCTCGTGGTCGACGACCCGGACGCGCCCGACCCCGCCGCCCCGCGGATGACCTGGGTCCACTGGGTGCTCTGGGACATCCCGGTCGACGCTACGGGTCTCCCCGAGGGTGCCGGCAACGCGGGCGGCAAGCTCCCCCGGGGCACCCGCGTCGGGCTGAACGACTGGAAGCGCCCGGGCTGGGGCGGCCCCTGCCCGCCGATCGGTCGGCACCGGTACTTCTTCAAGCTCTACGCCCTGGACGCTCCCCTCGGCGAGCTGGCCGACCCGACGAAAGCGGGCCTTCTCCGGGCGATGGAGGGACACGTTCTCGGCGAGGCCCGGCTCGTCGGAACCTACCGGAAGAGGGGGCGCTAGGCGGGGCCGCGGGGCGCCGCGTCGCCGGAAAGAGCCGCGGCTAGTGGTCCCGGAGGGTCTCGCCGTTCCCCCGCGGACGCGGCGGGGGAACGGGCGCCGCCGCCGGGGGCGCCGCCCCCGGGAAGAACCGGGAGAACTTCTGCTCGATCTCGAGGGCCCGCCGGGCGTTCCGCTCGGCGATGCGCAGCTTCTTCAGCTCGACCTCGAGGCGCCGGATCTCGTCGTCCTTCTCCTGGAGCTCCAGCTCCATCTGCCGGAGGCGTGCCTTGAGCTGCCCGATCTCCCGGGCGTGCCGGTCGCGGATACGGGCCAGCTCTTCCGCTGCGCGCCGGGCCTCGGCGGCGCGGCGGTCGGCCTCCTGGCGGATCTCGTAGAGCTGCTGCCCGCTCATCCGCATCATCCCGTACTGGACGAGCAGGTGCTCGTGCTTCATCAGCAGCTCCCGGTAGAGGATGCCCGGGACCATGTCGTGGGACCCGCCCGGCGGGGCGATGGAACCGGCCGCCTGGGACGCCGGCGCGAGCGCCGTCCCGGCCGCCGGCTTCTCCTCGCGGAGCTGCAGGCCCGCGGCCTTGAGGTCGTGCTCGTCGACGACGTACTCGGGCCCGTAACGGCCCGGGATCAGCCGCGCCCGAAGACGACCCGCCTTGATGTACCGGCGAAGGGTCGTGGCGGAGAGGCCGGTGCGCTCGGCAGCCTGGCGCAGGGTCATCAAGTCGGTGCCCACTCCCGGCGGATCCGTGACCTTCACCCCTCGGTTCCTCCTCGCCCTTCCCTTGGCGGACGTCGCGGACCGGTGCGACGGTTGCGCATGGTTTACCACGACATGCCGCGAACGATCAAGGCTTGACGCGTGCATCGAAGCGCGCCACGTCCTCGGCGCTGCCGAGGACGAGCGGGGTGCGATCGTGGAGCGCCCCCGGCTCCAGCTCGAGGATGCGCCTCGTCCCGTCGGTCGCGGCGCCCCCGGCCTGCTCGAAGAGGAACGCGAGGGGGCCCGCCTCGTAGAGCAGGCGCAGCTTTCCCCGGGGGTGCCGCTCGTCCGCCGGGTAGACGAAGAGGCCGCCCTCGAGCAGCGTGCGATGAGCGTCGGCGACGAGGGACCCGACGTACCGGAGCGAGCGGCCGGGCTCGTCGAGGAACGCGTCCACCACCTCCCTCGTCGGCTCGTCCCAGCGGTCGCGGTTGCCGACGTTCACCGAGATCGTCCTGCCGTGCCGGGGCACCCGGATGTCCGGGTGGGAAAGCAGGAACTCGCCCAGCGTCGGGTCCAGGGTGAACCCGTGGACGCCGCGGCCGGTGGTGTAGGCGAAGATCGTGCTCGAGCCGTAGACGGCATACCCGGCCGCCACGAGCTGCCCCGGCGACTGGAGCAGGTCCTCCGGGCCGCCCAGCCCGTCCCGGGCGCTCCTCCGCCGGTAGACGCCGAAGATCGTCCCGACCGACACGGCGACGCCGATGTTGGACGAGCCGTCGAGGGGATCGAAGACGACCGCGTAGTCGCCGGGTTCCGGGGACGACGGCAACCGGATCGGCACCGCCAGTTCCTCGGAAGCGAGGGCGCAGACCGAGCCGGTCCTGGTCAGGGTCCGGACCATCGTGTCGTCGGCGAAGTCGTCGAGCCGGGCGACCTCCTCCCCCTGGACGTTCCTCCGGCCGGCGAGGCCCAGGAGCTCGCCGAGGCCCGCCTGGTTGACCTCCCGGGAGATGATCTTCGTGGCCAGGGCGATCCCCTCCATCAGCGAGGTGAACGCCCCGGTGGCCCGGGGAAAGTCCCGCTGGGCACGGGTGATGTGCTCGATGAGGGTCATCGGTCGCGCTGCCATCGCGGCCTCCTCCGGGGGTCCGCCGGCCGATGCGGCCCGGGACCCCGGCGGGTATTCTTGCACGCGGCCGCCGGGAGCTCCTCCGGCGGGACCTGGTTTTCCCGTCCTTCGCGCGAATGCCGGGGCGGCGCCACGGGAGACGGAATGACCGACGAACGCACGACCCCCCAGCACTGGGCCGACCGGGCCGCGGAGCGGATCCTGGCCCGGGGCGACCGGCACGTCGTCGCCACCGGGATCAGCCCCTCCGGGCCGTTCCACGTCGGCCACCTGCGGGAGATCCTGACCGGCGACGCGATCGCCCGGGCACTCCGGGACCGGGGCGCCGAGGTGCGCCTGGTCTTCATCGTCGACAACCTGGACCCGCTGCGGAAGGTCTACCCGTTCCTCGATCCTTCCGTGTACGAGCCCCTCGTCGGCCGCTCCCTCTGCGAACTGCCCGCCCCGGGCGGCGAGGACGGAACCTACGACCGGCACTTCCTCGACCCGTTCCTGCGCGCCCTCGAGCGGCTCCGGGTCGACGTCGAGGTCCTGCCGGCCTCGGAGCTGTACGGCTCCGGCCGGATGGACGATGTCGTCTTCACCGCCCTCGAGCAGCGTGACCGGATCGCCGGGATCCTCGCCGAGGTCACCGGCAAGGAGGTCTCCCCCGACTGGTCTCCCTGGAACCCCCGTTGCCCCGCGTGCCGGCGCCTCGATCGGGGCCGGGTGCTGGGCTTCGACCGGGAGGCCGGCACGATCCGCTCGCGCTGCGAGGCGTGCGGCACCGAGGCGGAGCAGCCACCCCGGGAGGGAGGCAAGCTGACCTGGCGCGTGGACTGGCCTGCCCGCTGGAAGGCGGTCGGCGTGACGGTGGAGCCGTTCGGAAAGGACCACGCCTCCCGGGGCGGGAGCTGGGACACGGGCCGGCGGATCTCCCGCGAGGTGTTCGGCTGGCCCCCGCCGGAGACCGAGATCTACGAGTGGATCGCCCTCCAGGGAGGCGGCGACATGTCGTCCTCCCGGGGGAACGTCCTCTCGGTCGCCGAGCTGATCGAGATGGTTCCCCCGGAGGTGCTCCGGTACTTCGTCATCAAGGCCCGTCCTTCCCGCCGGATCGTCTTCGACCCGGGCCTTCCCCTCCTGCGCCTGGTCGACGAGGTGGACGACGCCTCCGCCCGCGGGCGGGACGACCGCGCCCTCGAGCTGTCGCGGGCCGCCGGTTTCCGCCCGGTGGGCGTGCCGTTCCACCACCTCGTGCTGGTCGCCCAGGTCGCCGGCTTCGACCCGGACCGGGTGATGGAGCTGCTTGCCCGGGGCGGCTACCGCGACCTGGACCGGGAGGCGATCGCCGAGCGGCTCGCGATGGCCCGGCGCTGGCTCGACCGGTTCGCGCCGGAGGACGTCCGGGTCGAGGTGCCGGACGAGCTCCCGCAGAAGGCCCGGGAGCTCTCCCCGGGACAGAAGGCGTTCCTCGACCGGTTGGCCGAGCGGCTGCCCGCCCTCTCCGGCGCCGGGGAGATCGGCGCGGTGATCCGCGAGCTGGCGAACGCGGAGGACGGTCCCGGCACGAGGGCCGCCTACCAGGCGATCTACGCGGCGCTCCTCGGGCGGGACCGGGGCCCGCGAGCGGCGGAGTTCATCGCCACCCTCGGGCCGGAGCGGGCCGCCGCCCGCTTCCGCGAGGCCGCCGCGGCCGGTGGCTCCCCGGGCCGGGCATAGGGCGGCCGGGGAACGCCGGGTCACGGGCCGCGCCCGGCTCGCGGCGAGGACGACGACGAACATGACGGACCCGTCCTTTCACCTGGTCTCGGACTTCGAGCCGACCGGCGACCAGCCCCGGGCGATCGAGGACCTGTCCCGCGGCCTCGCCGAGGGACGCCGGGACCAGGTGCTCCTGGGCGTCACCGGGTCCGGGAAGACGTTCACCATCGCCCACGTGATCGCCCGGGCGGCCGTCCCGACCCTGGTGATCGCCCACAACAAGACCCTCGCCGCCCAGCTCTACCAGGAGTTCCGCCGGTTCTTCCCGGAGAACGCCGTCGAGTACTTCGTCTCGTACTACGACTACTACCAGCCCGAGGCGTACATCCCCCAGTCGGACACCTACATCGAGAAGGAAGCGACGATCAACGAGGAGATCGAGCGGATGCGCCAGTCGGCGACCCGCTCCCTGCTCACCCGCCGGGACGTGATCATCGTCGCCTCGGTCTCCTGCATCTACGGCCTGGGCTCCCCGGAGGACTACGCGGCGATGACGGTGAAGGTCGTCCGCGGCGGGGAGGAGCCGCCGCGGAACGCCCTCCTCCGGCGCCTCGTCGAGATTCACTACGAGCGTACCGCCGGAGAGCTGCGCCCGGGCGCGTTCCGGGTGCGGGGGGACACCGTGGACGTCTGGCCGGCCTACGGCGACCGGGCCCTGCGGATCGAGTACTTCGGGGACGAGGTCGACCGGGTGCGGGAGATCGACCCGCTCCGGGCGAACACCCTCGCCGACCTGGACGAGGTGACGATCTTCCCCAACTCCCACTACGTGACGCCGCGCACCACCCTCGAGCGGGCGATCCGCTCGATCCGCGAGGAGCTCGACCACCGCCTCGCCGAGCTGCACGCGCAGGGGAAGGTCCTCGAGGCCCAGCGACTCGCCCAGCGGACGCTCTTCGACCTCGAGATGATGCAGGAGGTGGGGTACTGCCACGGCATCGAGAACTACTCCCGGCACCTGACCGGCCGGAAACCCGGCGATCCCCCGCCGACCCTGATGGACTACCTGCCGCCGGACGCCCTCGTCGTCATCGACGAGTCCCACCAGACGATCCCCCAGCTCAAGGCGATGTACCGGGGAGACCGGTCCCGCAAGGAGACGCTGGTCGAATGGGGCTTCCGGCTGCCGTCGGCCCTCGACAACCGCCCGCTCACGTTCGAGGAGTTCGAGGAGATCCGGCCCCGGACGATCTTCGTCTCGGCCACGCCCGGCCCGTACGAGCTGGGCCTCACCGGGGGCGAGTTCGTCGAGCAGGTGATCCGGCCGACCGGCCTGGTCGACCCGGAAGTCGTGGTTCGCCCCGTCGAGGGCCAGGTGGACGACCTGCTGCGTGAGGTCCGGGAGCGGGCGGCCCGGGGAGAACGGGTGCTGGTCACGACGCTGACCAAGCGGATGGCCGAGGAACTGACCGAGTACTACCGGGACGTCGGGGTCCGCGTCGAGTACCTGCACTCGGACGTCCACACCCTGGAGCGCGTGCGGATCCTGCGGGACCTGCGGGCCGGGAAGTTCGACGTGCTGGTCGGCGTGAACCTTCTCCGGGAGGGCCTGGACCTGCCGGAGGTGTCCCTGGTCGCGATCCTCGACGCCGACAAGGAGGGCTACCTGCGATCGGAAACGGCGCTGATCCAGACGATCGGGCGGGCTGCGCGCAACGTCCGGGGCACGGCGATCCTCTACGCCGATCGCCGAACGGAGGCGATCCGCCGGGCCCTCGCCGAGACGAACCGCCGCCGGGAAAAGCAGCTCGCCTGGAACGAGGCCCACGGGATCACGCCGGAGACGATCGTCAAGGCGATCGACGACGTCCTCGGCTCCGCCTGGGAGCGGGACTACGTCACCCTGCCGGGGACGACCCCCGAGGACGAGGAAGGGCCGCGCACCCTCGAGGAGATCGCGGCGGAGATCGAGCGCCTCGAGCGGGAGATGTTCGAGGCGGCCGCGGCCCTCGAGTTCGAGCGTGCCGCCGAGCTCCGCGACCGGGTCGCGGCGCTGCGGGAGCGCGAGAAGACCGCGCCGGCCTGAAACGTCGCTCCAGCCGTTGTCGTCAGGCGATGCGGGTCACGTCGGCCACGCGCTCCCCGACACCGGCTCCCTCGACGGCCACCTTCCGGAAGACCAGCAGCCGCCACAGCTTCAGCATGTTGACCTTCCGGTTCTCCTCGAGCTCGAGCCCCGGGATGCCGAGGATCGCCTCGACCGGCAGGTCCAGGCGGAAGCCGACGAAGTGGGTGAGCGGGGTCAGGCGCTTCTCGAGAAACGCGCCGAGGCGGTTCCGCGAGCCGAAGTGATTGACGATGACCACCTTGCCCCCCGGCCGACAGACCCGGGCCATCTCCTCGACGACCCGGCGCGGGTACGGAACGACCGACACGACGTACGGCGCGTAGACACCGTCGAACGTGTCGTCGGGAAACGCGAGGCGGGCGGCATCCATCCGGGCGAGGCCGACCCGCTTGCCCCCGTCTTCCCGGTCGGCCCGTTCGCGGGCCTCCCGGAGCATCGGCTGGGAGATGTCGATCCCGACCACCTCGGTCCCGGCCGGGTAGAGGGGCAGCGTGAGACCGGTTCCGACCCCGACCTCCAGCACCCGGCTCCCGGGGGCCAGCTCGAGCGCCCGGATCGCCTCGGCGCGCCCCTCGCGGAAGACGTGGTCGAACAGGTGGTCGTACACCCCCGCAAACCGGTCGTAGAACCTGCCGATCGCCGTCACGTTCATGCGTCGCTCCGTCCGGCATCGCCCTCCTCGGCGCCGCCCGCGAGCACGAGCAGGCGATCGAGGGAAGCGGGCCGCCCGATCACGATCAGGACCGACCCCGGCTGGATGACCTCCTCGGGCCGGGGGTTGAACACCTTCTCCCCGTCGGGCCGGAAGATGGCGGTGACGATGATATCAAGATCCCGGCGGATCGGGCTGTCCCGGAGGGAGACCCCCGCGAGGGGGGAGCCCTCGGTCACCGTCACCTCCTCGAGAACGACCTCGAGACCGGCTCCCCGGGCCACCTCCTCCAGGAAATCGACGACCCGGGGACGCAGCAGGACCCGGGCCATCACCAGCCCGCTCCGCTCGTACGGGTTGATCACCCGGTTCGCGCCCGCCTTGGTCAGCTTCGCCGCGCTGCGGTCCTCGGAGCAGCGGGCGACGATGAACAGGTCGGGCCGGAGAGAGCGGGCCGCGAGGACGGTGTAGATGTTCTCCGCGTCGGACCCGAGAACGGTGATCAGCCCGCGCGCCCGCTCGATCCCCGCCTGCCGGAGCACGTCGTCGTCGGTGGCGTCCCCGACGATCAGGGGCTCGTCTCCCGCGTCCTCCGACTCCTCGAGGGCGATCACCACGTAGGGAGCCCCCTGGCTGCGGAGCTCGTGGCAGATCGCCCGGCCGACCCGGCCGTAGCCGCAGATGATGTAGTGGTCGCGCATCCGCCTCGCCCTTCTCAGCACCCGGCGCCGCTTGAGCAGCCGCCCCTCGACCAGGACCTCGGCGAGGGAGCCGCTGACGTAGACCGCGATCCCGATCCCCCACAGGATGACCCCGATCGCGACGATCCGTCCCGCGGGCCCGAGGGGATGCACCTCGCCGTACCCGACCGTGGTCACCGAGATCACGGTCATGTAGAAGGCGTCGAACCAGGTCCACCCCTCGCCGCCGACCAGGCGGAAGAGGATCGTTCCCGCCGCCAGCAGCAGGACCAGTAGGGCGGAGGCCACCCCGAGGGGGCGGCGCATCGTCGCGGGAAGCAGGAGCTCGTTTCGCACCGCCGGGGATCCTAGCACGGGGCCCCGGGCCGGGCGCGGGGAACCTCCTTGGGCTACGATTCGGGGTCCCGGCCGGCCCCCGCCGGCCCCTCTCGGAGGACACCGTCATGCCGACTCCCGAAGAGGTCCGCGCACTCCTCTCCCGCATCCCCTACCCCGGCTGGTCCCGGGACATCGTCAGCCTCGGGCTCGTCCGGTCGGTGGAGGTGGACGGCGAGACCGCCCGCATCGCCCTCGAGACCACGGGGCGCGGCGCGGACGTGGTCGAACAGGTCCGGCGGGCGATCCGCGAGGCCCTCGCCGGGGCGGGGATCACCCGCGTCGAGTTCCGCTCCGTCGCGAAGGGGCCCGTCCCCCTGCCGACGGCGGGGACCCACCCGGCGGCCGGCGGCCGCGGAGCGACCCCCGGGGGGGCCGAGCCGGGCCCGGCGGCCCGCCCCGGCCCGCCCCCCACGGTCCAGCCGAAGGTGAAGCGGGTGCTGGGGGTCGCGTCCGGGAAGGGCGGCGTCGGCAAGAGCACCGTGGCCGTGAACCTGGCGGCCTCGCTCGCCCTGGCCGGCCGGAAGGTCGGTTTCCTCGACGCGGACATCTACGGACCGTCCGCCCCCCTGATGTTCGATCTCGAGGGAAAGAAGCCGGAGGAGCAGGACGAGAAGGGACGGCTCGTCCCCCTCGAGGCCCACGGCGTCCACGTGATGTCCGCCGGGTTCTTCCTCGAGCGGGACACCGCCCTGATCTGGCGCGGGCCCCTCGTGGCCGGCTTCGTCCGGCAGCTCATCACCGACGTCGCCTGGGACGGGCTCGACGACCTGGTGATCGACTTCCCGCCGGGGACGGGGGACGCCCAGCTCACGATCTCGCAGGCGCTGCAGATGGACGGCGTGCTGATCGTGACGACGCCCAACGACCTCGCGCTCGTCGACGCGGTCAAGGGCGTCACCATGTTCCGCAAGGTGGAGGTCCCGATCCTGGGGATCGTCGAGAACATGGCCTGGTTCGAGTGCCCGAACTGCGGCGAGCGGCACCGGATCTTCGGTGGCGGCGGACCGGAAGCGGCGGCGGAACGCCTGGGGACGCGGGTGATCGCCCGGATCCCGATCGACCCGGAGGTGGTCGCCGAGTCGGACCGCGGGATCCCCACCGTGATCTCCCGCCCGGACAGCCCGGCCGCCCGGGCGTACGCCGAGCTCGCGCGGGAGCTCCTCGCCGTGGAGGGGAAGGCATGATGCACGGCTTCCGCGTCGTCCTGCTCGCGGGCCTGGCCCTCGGGACGGGCTGCGCGACGCCGGGCCGGGCTTCCCTGCCCCCGGGAACCACCGCCCACGGCCAGGAGCTGCTGGGCGAGCGGCTGGCCGACTGCGAGCCGGCCGAGTGCCTGCGGATCGCCCGCGAGATCGCGTTCAGGGAGCGGCCGGAGGACGCGGAGTTCCTCGCGGCGGCGATGGAACGGGCGCTCCGGGACAAGGGAACCCTGAAGACCTGGCTCTACCGCAACTTCCCGGACCTGCCCCCGGCGGGCAGGGCGGAGGCGCTCCGGTTCCTCGACCGGAACTTCGACCTGCTGATCTCCGGGATGGACTTCCAGGCCGCGGAGATCGCCCGGATGGGCCTCTTCGACGACGACGCCCGCGTCCGCGCCGCCGCCGGTCTCCTCGTCACCCGCCACCGGTTCAACCGGTTCGCCAACACCCTGATCGACGCCGCGGAGATGCATCCCGAGCTGACGATCCCGGCCCTCGTCGGCATCGGCATCGACCACGATCCCCGGGCCGCGCGCTGGGTGGTGCGGCAGCTCTCGTCGCCGGACGAGGAGGTCCGAGCCGCCGCCCGCTGGGCCCTGCGCGCCATCGGCCCCCCCGCCGGCGTCGCGCTCCGCGAGGCCCTCGAGCGGGCGAAGGGGCCGGAAGACTGGGGCCCGATCCTCGACGGCTGGCTCCTGGTCCTGAGCGGCAAGGACAGCTCGGTCCTCTCCGCGTGGCTCGAGGAACACGGGGAGGCCGACCCGGAGCGGGCCGAGCGGGTTCGCCGGGCCCTTGCCGCCCTCGAGGTCTCCCGCTACCGGCCCGAGCGCGTGCCGAAGCCGGAGTGGACGCCGGCGGAGCAGTTCGCGGAGCCTACCCCGGCGCGCTGAGCCGCTCGCGGATCGTCCCGAGGGCCCGGGCCAGCGCCACGTCCTCCTGGGCGTAGCCGATCCTCACCCACCCGGGAGCCGTCTCCCCGAACGCCTCCCCGGGAACGACGACGATCCCGTCCTCCTCGAGGAGCCTCCGCGCGAACGCCCGTCCCCCTCCCTGCCGCGAGACGTCGACGAACGCGTAGAACGCCCCCTCGAGGGGTGCCCGCGGCGCGACGTCCCCCAGCAGGTCCTCGACGAGGTCCCGGCGGCGCCGAAAGCGGTCCCGGATCCGCGCCATTCCCTCCCGCCCGGCGGAGGAGAACGCCGCGCGGGCCGCCCGCTGGATCGGCGTCGCGGCGCAGGTCAGGACCGTCTGCTGCAGGGCGACGACCTTCGCCACCAGGTCCGGGTCCGGCGTGATCGCCCAGCCGACCCGCCACCCGGTGAGGGCGGCGCTCTTCGAGAGCCCGCCGCAGACGACGACCAGCGGGTCCGGTTCCGAGGGTGGCCCGGGGGCCGGCCCCTCTCCGAGCCAGTGGAGGTTCCGGTAGGTGTCGTCGAGGACGAGCACGAACCCGGCCCGGTGGGCCCCCTCCCGCAGCCGCTCGAGGGTCCCGGACGGCTCGACCGTGCCGGTCGGGTTGGACGGGGAGATCACGACGACCGCCCGGGTGCGCGGGCCGACCATGCGGAGGACCTCGTCCGGGTCGACGTGGAACCCGTTCTCCGGCCGCAGGGGGTACGGACGGGGGACCGCCCCCCACGCCCGGGCGGCCCGCTCCGCGCCCGGGAAGCCAGGGTCCGGTACGAGCACCTCGTCTCCCGGGTCGAGCAGGCACCCGAGCACGACGAACGTCGCCTGCTGGCATCCCACCGTCACCACGACGTGCTCGAACCCCGGCGCGAACCCCCCGTACTCCTCCGCGACCAGGCGCCGCAGCTCCCGGTCCCCGGCGGTCGGTCCGTAGCCGGAGGGTCCGTCCTTCGCGGCCCCGGCGAGGGCTTCCCGCAGGGCGTCCGGCGGGTCCAGGTCGGGCTGGCCGAGCCCGAGGTTGAGCGCCTCCGGCGGGGCGGACTCGAAGATCTCCCGGATCAGGGTGCGGCGCAGGTCCCGCACCCGGGCGGAGAGGCGGGGCTTCATCTGAGGGCTTCCTCCAGGGAGGCCCGGGCCGAGGTCCCCTCGTCCCGGTCCTTCACGATCAGCGCGCACGCGGCGGAAAGGCCGTGCTCCCGGGCGAAGGAGGAACCGACGGCGCGGACACCGGGCACGACGACGGCGTTTTCCGGGATCTCCAGGATCCCGTCCTCCCCGGCCCGGATCACGCGCTCACGGACGAGGTCGTAGACCGGGGTCGAGCGGGTCAGGACGACCCCGGCGGCCAGGACCGCGCCCCGCCGCACCCGGACGCCCTCGAGGACGGCAACGAGCCCCCCGAGGAAGGCACCGTCCTCCACGATCACCGGGAGGGCACCGGGAGGCTCGAGGACGCCTCCCACCTGGGCTCCGGCCGACACGTGGACGCCCCGGCCGACCTGGGCGCAGGACCCGACCAGGGCGTGGGAGTCGATCATCGTCCCCTCGTCCACCCGGGCGCCGACGTTGACGTAACACGGGGGCATCAGGACCGTGCCGGGAGCCAGGTACGCGCCCCGCCGAACCGCGCTTCCCCCGGGAACGAGCCGGACCCCCGGCATTCCATCGAGGAGCCGGGGAGGAAACAGGTCCTTGTCCCGGAACCCGAGCGGCCCGGCGGAGGGCAGGTCCACGACCTCCGCCACCCGGAACCCGAGGAGGATCCCGGTCTTCACCCAGGGATGGACCCGCCAGCCGTCCCCGTCGGGCTCCGCAGCCCGGATCGATCCGTCCTCGAGGCCGGCGAGAAGCTCCTCCACCGCCTCCCGGGCCGCCGCCCGGTCCAGGTCGTCTCCCGCCGCCGCCAGGGCCTCGATCCGGGCCGCGAGCTCGTCCCGAGCCACCCGGCTCATCGCGCGAGACCCGCCTCGGCGAGGGCCGCGCGCAGCTTCGCCCGGGTCGCCTCGGACGCGGGTGCGAGGGGGGGGCGCACCCCGTCGCCGCAGAGCCCGAGCAGGGCCAGGGCCGCCTTCGCCGGGACCGGGTTCGTCTCGGCGAACAGGGCCCGCGTGAGCGGCAGGAGGCGGTAGTGCTCTTCCCGTGCCCGGCCCACGTCGCCGGCGAGGGCCGCCTCGACCATCCGGACGGTGCCCCCGGGATCGACGTTCGAGAGAACGGAGATCACGCCGTCCGCCCCCATCAGGACCATCGCGCAGGTCAGCTCGTCCTCGCCGGAAAGGACCGCGAGGCCTTCCCGCCGCTCGCGGACGAGGGTCATCGCCTGGCCCAGGTTGCCGGAGGCCTCCTTGACCGCCGCGAGGCCCGGGTGGTCGGCGAGGGCGAGGATCTCGTCCGGGAGCGCGTTGCGGCCGGTGCGCCCGGGCACGTTGTAGAAGACGACCGGCAACCCTCCCTCGTCGAGCACGGCCCGGAAGTGGGCGGCGAGACCGGCGGGGTTCGGCTTGTTGTAGTACGGGGTGACGACCAGGGCGGCGTCGGCGCCGAGTTCCTTCGCCCGCCGGGTCCGCTCGATCGTCTGCCGCGTGTTGTTCGATCCGGTGCCCGGAACGACCGGGACCTTCCCGCCGGCGACCTCGACCGTCGTGCGGACGATCCACTCCCATTCCTCGAGGGTCATCGCGGGGGTCTCGCCGGTGGTCCCGCACGGCACGAGCCCGTGGACGCCGGCCGCGAGCTGCCGTTCCACCAGGGTCCGAAACGCCTCCCGGTCGATCTCGCCGGTGGGCGTGAAGGGGGTGACGAGGGCGGTGAAGACACCGCGCAGCGCAGGTCCGCTCATGGTTCCTCCTTCCCGGCGAGGAGGTCGTCGAGCATCTCCCCGATCGTGTGGGCGCCGCTGCGCCCGGCCAGCCACTCGGCAGCCCGGACGGCGCCCCGCGCGAAGATGCCGCGGTCTCTCGCCACGTGCACGATCTCGATCGACTCCCCGGGACCGTCCCACCCCACCCGGTGGGTCCCCGGGATCTCCCCGGCCCGCACCCAGCCGACCGGCACCAGGTCCGGCGGAGGCGGCGCGTCGTCCGGGGCGCACCCGAAACGCTCCTTGCGCGGGGTCCCGGCGACCACGAGCTCGGCGAGACGCCGGGCCGTCCCCGAGGGGGCATCCTTCTTCCGGGCGTGGTGCGCCTCGAACACCCAGGGGTCGAACCCGCCGACCCGCCCGAACCACGTGGCCGCCCGCTCGACCAGCCGGAACAGCACCTGGACCCCGAGGGCGTAGTTCGGCGCCCACAGGAACCCGGTGCCGACCCGCCCGGCGAGGGCGCGCATCTCCCCGAGGTGCTCCGCCCAGCCGGTCGTCCCGCTGACCGTGGGGATCCCGAGCTCGAGGAGGCGGGCCACGTTCCCCGGTGCCGCGTCCGGGACCGAGAACTCGATCGCGACGTCGACCTCGTCCCGCAGGTCGTCCGTGATCGCCGCGCGGTCCGCCCCCCCCGCCTCGGGGTCGATCCGTGCGACGACCCGGTGGCCCCGCTCGGCCGCCACGACCTCGATCGCCCGGCCCATCCGGCCGTAGCCCACCAGCGCCAGCCGCAGTCGCTCAGCGCTCATCACCTTCCTCCACGTTCACGAACCGCCCGTGCCATGCCCGGGCCAGCTCGTCGGCCCGGGCCCCACCCACGACCGCGCCGAGGGAGATCGCCCCCTCCCCCTGGACGACCCGCAGCACGCCATGCCCGGCCGCCAGGGACAGGGCGTCCCCCCACAGGACCGGCCGATGGGCGAGCACCTCGCCGACCAGGGACACCAGGACCAGGTCCTCCCGGAAGCGGCACTCCCCGTCCCCGGCGAGGATCGCCTCCAGGGTCTCGGCAGCGCGGCCCGCCGGGACGAGCAGCTCGATGCCGAGGGGACCGGGCCAGGCGTGAACGAGTTCCACGCCATGCCCGGCGATCCGCTGGGAGAGGCGCTCGAGGAACCCGCGACGGCGGCGCCATCCCGGCGCCCGCAGCCGGACCAGGGTGAGTTCCCGGCGCAGGGCGACGGCGGCGGCCCGGGATCCCGGGACCTCCTGGCGGATCACGGTGCCGGGCCTGCCCGGGGCAAGGGAGTTCCGCACGTGGACCGACACACCGCCCTGGATCGCCGGGTCGATCGACGCCGGGTGCAGCACCCGCGCCCCGAAGAACGCCAGCTCGCTCGCCTCGCGGAACGAGATCTCCGGGATCACCCGGGCCCCGGGAACGACCCGGGGGTCTCCCGACAGGAGCCCGTCCACGTCGGTCCAGATCTCCACCCGGTCCGCGCCCAGCGCCAGGCCGAGGATCGCCGCCGACAGGTCCGATCCGCCCCTCCCCAGCGTGGTCGGCACGCCTTCCGGGGTCCCGCCCAGGTAGCCGCCGAGCACCGGGACCATCCCGTCCTCGACGAGGGGGCGCACGCGCTCCGCGCAGCGGGCCCGGGTGGCGGCGACGTCCGGCCGCGCCGCCCCGAAGTGGTCGTCGGTGACGATCACCTCCCGGGCGTCGACGACCCGGCCCGCGATTCCCTCCCCGGCCAGGGCCGCGGCGAGCAGCTCCTGGGCGAGCAGCTCCCCGAACCCGAGGGCCGCGTCCGCCGACCGCGCCGTCGTGGTTCCGAGCAGGCGCATCCCCCGGAGCAGGACCCGCAGTTCCCGGCACAGTTCCTCGACGCGCCGCGCCAGCTCCGTGTCGCCGGGCGCCACCGCCCGCGCGACCTCGAGGTGGCGCTCCCGCAGCGCGGCGACGCCTTCCTCGATCCCCCCCCCGTGCAGCGCGGTCTCGAGGAGCCCGGCCAGGGCGTCGGTCACGCCGGCCATGGCCGAGGTGACCACGACGGGCCGGTTCCCCCGGGCCGCGGCGACGATCCCGGCGACCCGGCGCATCCCCTCCGTCCCGGCGACGGAGGTTCCGCCGAACTTCATCACGATCACGGGCAGAGCCCCCGGGCCCGCAGCAGCTCGGCGAGCAGGAGGGTACCTCCCGCCGCGCCGCGCAGCGTGTTGTGACCCAGCGCCTCGAAGCGGATGCCGAGGACGGGGCAGGGACGGACCCGTCCCACGGTGATCGCCATCCCCCGCCCCGCGTCCCGGTCGAGCCGCGGCTGGGGCCGTCCCGGCACGTCGGTGACCAGGATCGGCGGGTCGGGCGCCGTCGGCAGCTCGCCGGTCACACCCTCCCGCCGGAACCCCGCCAGGGCCTCCGCCACATCGGCGGGCTCCGCCGGGCGGACGGTCTCCACGGAAACCGCCAGGAGGTGCCCGTCGCGGACGGGCACCCGGTGGGTCGCCGCCGACACGACCAGCTCGGCCTCCCGGAAACGCCCGCCCTCGAGGGAACCGAGGATCTTCCGCGGCTCGTGCTCGATCTTCTCCTCCTCGCCCGGGATCTCCGGCACGACGTTGTCGACCAGGTCGAGGGAGGGCACGCCGGGATAACCGGCGCCGGAGGCGGCCTGCAGGGTGGTGACCAGGACGCGGCGTACCCCCCAGCGCTCGTGGATCGGGGCGAGGGGCAGCACGAGGGCGATCACCGAGCAGTTCGGGTTCGTGACGATTCCGCCCTTCCCGCCCTGTTCCTCGAGGGCGGCCAGGTGGCCCGGGTTGACCTCGGGAACGACCAGGGGGACCCGCGGCGCCATCCGGTGCGTGCGGGCGTTGCTCACCACGAGGCGTCCGTCGGCGGCGAACCGGTGCTCCGCCTCCGCCGCGGCCGCGGCGTCCAGGGCGGAGAAGACCAGGGGGGCACGCACCCGGCGCGGATCGACCGGGAGTACGTCGAGCCCCGCCGCGCCCACCGGTACCGGGCCGGGAAGCTGCCAGCGAACCGCCTCGGCGTACCGCCGACCCGCGCTCCGGGCCGAGGCCGCCACCTCGACCAGTTCGAACCAGGGATGCTCGGAAAGGAGCGCGACCAGGCGCTGCCCGACGAGACCGGTGGCGCCGAGCACCGCGACCGGCGTCTTCGTGGTGCCTCCGTGTCCGTTCACGAGCCGCTCCTCGCCGCCGCGCGCCCCAGCGGGCCGGCGCCGGGCCCGGATGATAGCATCCGGCCCATGGCACGGTACGACGCGGTGATCTTCGACCTGGACGGGACCCTGGTCGATTCCTACGAGCCGATCACGGTCTCCCTCAACGCGGCCCGGGAACGCTTCGGCCTGCCCCCGGTCTCCGTCGAGCAGGTGCGGCGCGAGGTGGGCCACGGCCTCGAGGCGCTGGTCGCCCTCCACCTGGGGGACGATCGGGTGACGGAGGGCGTTCGGGTCTTCCGGGAGACCTATGCCCGGGTCTTCCGGGAGGGAATGCGCCCGATCCCGGGCGCCGTGGAGGCCGCCCGCGAGCTGGCGCGCCGGGGCCTCCGGCTCGCGGTCTGTTCCAACAAGCCGTCCCGGTTCGGCCGACCGATCCTCGAGGCGGTCGGCCTCGGGCCGGACGTGATCCCGGTGGTCCTCGGCCCGGAGGACGGGGTGCCGACGAAACCCGAACCGCCGATGCTGCGGCGGGCGATGGAACTCCTGGGCGTCTCCGCGGACCGGACGGTCTACGTGGGAGACATGCCCCTCGACGTGGAGTCCGCCCGGAGGGCGGGCGTGGACCACTTCCTGGTCCCCACCGGGAGCGCCACCCTCGAACAGCTCGTCGCCACGCCGGGGGCCCGGATCGTCCCGAACCATGACGAACTGGTAAGGCAGATCACGGACCCCTGGCCAAGGGCTTGACATCGGATCCCAACGGCGGTTCACTGGTCGGTGACTGGTCACCCCGCAGCCTGAAAGGAGGCCGCCATGAAGACCAGCAGCACGTGGTGTCTCGCGATCCTCGGGATCGCCCTCCTGGCCGCGTCCCTGTCGGCGCTCGCGGATCCTCCCCCCGAGCAGCCGGCCATCCTCGACGTGGACGTGGACTTCGGGCCGGCGGGGTTCGCCCACTACGCGGTGATCGAGACCGTCGACCTCCACCGCAAGCCGCTGCCACCCAACCTGCCGATCGTCCAGCCGTTCGACCCCGACCAGGGGGGCGAGCAGCACGTCCAGGGCACGACGGCCCCGGTGACGGCGAGTGACGGGAAGGCCATGGGCGTCGCGTCCGCCGGGATCGGCGGGGGCGGCGGGATCCTCGCTTCCATGGCCAGCGCCGCGGACATGCCGCCGCGGCGGGTGGAGGCCCCCCAGCTCCGGAGCGAGCTGGAGGCGGTGCGCAGGGCCCTCGGGCTCTAGCCGGTCACCGCGCGGGGGAGACCGGGGCGCGGGCGGGGGCCCGCGCCCCATTTCCGTCTTCCGTCCTCGCTCCTCGGCGGCGGCGGGAACGCCAGCGAATCGACGAACCGATCAGCTTCCGCCACTCCCTGGCCAGGGAGCCGGCGACCCGCTCTCCCTGCTCCAGCACGAGCAGGAACGCCGACTCCCTCGCCGGCTCAGGGGGCAGCACCAGCCAGGCCGCCCGCCCGCTCCCCGGCCAGGTGGCCTGCAGCACGCGGGCCCCGCGGCGCTCCCGGACCAGGGTCCAGCCTCCCGGCGGGGCTCCCCCGAGACGGACCTCGGCGAGGCGTTGCCGGGACACCTCGTCCGCCCCGGGGGCGGGAGCGATTCGATCGATCCGGAGCGTGGCTCCCTCCCGCCCACGGGCGATCACCGGGAAGCCGTCCGCGGACGACGCGCGCATGCTCGCCCGGAATCCCCGGGGCAGCGCGACCTCGAGGGGGCCGGTGACCAGGATCCCTTCCCGTGGATCCGCGCGGTCGTCCCTCCGGCCGGTCGGCAGGAACCGGATGCGCCACCGGGCGGCCACGTCCACCGGGGGCCGGGGACCCGGGTTGTCGGGTGGCCTGAGCGTCACCGGGATCCACAGGAGGGAGAGACTCCGTTCGCCCTCCGCCACGGGCTCCTCGACCACGACGAGGTCGTTCCCCACCCGGACCCACGCGACGAACCAGGTTCCCCGGAACGCGGCCCCGGCGAAGCGCGCCACCCGGCCCGCCGTTCCCGTTCGCGCCGTGCGCAGCGCCGACCCCAGGTCGGCGGAGCCGAGGAAGCGGGCCTCGGGATCCTGCGACGGGACCATGCGGGCCGGCTCCCCCGCGGCGGCGGCGAGCCGTGCCCCCTCGCCGGGCCGCACGTCCACGTGGCCCGCCCAGCCGGGTCCTCCCAGGACGACGGCCCGGCCCTCCAGGTCGACGAAACGCCCGCGGAACCACAGCACGGTGAAGGGGCCGCAACGTTCGTCACGGAACGCGCCGGTAACGGGTCCGGCGACGATCCCGGGGGGCAGGTCGACGACCAGTCGCGACCCGGCAGGGAACGTCCGCCACGGGTCCTCCGCCTCCCGGAACGGCCGGAGGGGGCGCCAGGCGGCGGGATGGGGCCAGTGCCATGGCGACCCGTCGTCCGCCCGGCGCGCCCAGGCCACGACCCGGTCGGCAGGAACGAACTCGAGCCCTCCCAGGAGCTCCTCGACCGCCCGGCGTGCGTCGGCGCGTCCCTCCCGTCCGAGGCCCGCGTCGCCGGGAAGGACCAGGATGACGAGACCTGCCCGGCCCGGTCCCGGCGACAGGACCCTCGCCTCGAGCGTGTCCCGGCCGGAGGGCCCCAGGTCCGCCTCCAGCCGGACCAGCCGGCACCGGAGGGACGACCCGGCCTCTCCCGGGCAGGGTCCGGGCTCTCCCAGGGGCACGGCGGCCAGCTCGGCGAGCCGTGTCGCCAGCGAGGCGGCGACGTCTCCCCCCGGCGGCGGCGTCCAGGGCCAGAACGCCACCTGGGTGTCCCCGGGGAACCTCCGCAGCACGAGGCTCGGACGCCCGGGCCCCTCCCCCGGCCGGACGGCGATCCAGGCCCGGGGCAACGGGACCCGGCCGAACGGCGTCTCCACGACCGGGCGTTCCCCCGCGCCGAGCAGGCGCGGCAGTTCCCGGCGAACGACGCCCGGCGTCGCACCCCGCAGGAGCAGGACCTCGGCGATCCTCGCCAGCCCGTCGACCTGGTCCTCGCCCGCGAGCCCGGCCCGGGGCGCCGTGTCCCGGGCGATCCGGCGCGCGAGGGGAGCGACCTCCGCGAGGCGCCGCTCGAGCTCCGCGAGCCGGGCCCGGGAAGCCCCGTCCTGCAGGGTCGCGAGCAGCTCCCGGGCGACCCGGTGAAGCCCCGCGGAGACCAGGTCTTCCGCCGCCCGTCGGACGATGGTCGCCCGGTCCCCCCCCGCCTCGAGGGCCCGGAACTCGAGGAACGCGGCCAGGAGGGGGGCACCTTCCTCCCGCCGGAGGGCGGCCGCCCGCCGCCACGCCGCCGGATCGTCCTGGTGCGACGGGATCTCCGCCTCGGCCCGCTCCGCGGGCCCGAGCCGGTCCAGCTCGTCGGGACAGTCCAGGCGCGCGGCGAGGCGCAGGTTCGTCGCCGCCATCACCTCTCCCGGATCGAGGATCCGGGCGACCAGTGCCGCGAAGATCGCGTGGCGCCGCCGGCAGGTCTCGATGTCGGCGGCGGCCAGGTCGACCCACGCCGGAACCAGGTTGGGATCGTGCCGAAGGGCCGCGAGGAACCGCGCCCGGGCCTCCTCCGCCTTTCCCTCCCGGAGGAGCGCGATCCCTTCCCGGAGGGGTTCGATCGCCGCGACCCGGCCCGGCCGGGGACCCACCAGCCAGGGACAGGGCCGGGGCGCGGGCAGCTCCTGTGCCGGGGCCGGCACCCCGGCCCCGAGCAGCAGGGCGGCGACGATCGCGGCCCGGATCCTCAGGGGTCCTCCCTTCCCTCGAACGGCGCGCGGAGCCGCTCGAGGATGCGCTCCGCCACGGCCCCGGGGTCGCCGCTGGTGTCGAGGCGCAGCAGCTCGTCCGCCGCCAGCTCTGCCGGGGGTTCCTCCGACTCCCGCATCCGCCGCCAGACGTCCTCGTTCCCGTCGGACACGCCGGGCTCCCGCGCGTGCAGCCGTGCGAGCACGACGTCGTCCGGTGCCTCCAGCCGGACGAACACGAACGGCACTCCGTACTCCCGCGCCGTCCGCCGCAGTTCCTCCCGCTGCCAGCGAGCCGTGAACGTCCCGACGGCGAGGGCCGACTCGCCGGCATCCAGGCGCTCGCCCGCCTCCCGGGCGAGGGCCATGTACGTGGCCCGGGTCATCTCGGGCGTGTAGATCCCCTCGCCCGGGGCTGCCGGCGCCGGCAGCTCCGGGTCGAGCCCGGCCAGGTGCTTGCGGATCCGGTCCGTCTCGAGGGGGACGAGGCCCGCCCGCTGCCGGAGTTCCTCGGCCACCCGGGTCTTGCCGACCCCCGTCAGTCCACCGAGGGCGACCAGCGTCGGCGGATGGAGCCCCCTCGTCTTCGCCTCGGCGAGGGCGAACAGGGTCCTCGCCGCGCGCCCGCTCGCCTCCCGGACCGCCGGGGTGACCTCGTCGGCCGACGCGGTGAGGGCGGACACCTTGGCCCGGACCATCGCCCGGTAGGCCTGGTAGAACGGCAGGAGCGCCTCGAGGTGCCGGTCCTCCGCCTGCGCCAGGTACGCCCGGACGAACGCCCGGGCCAGGTCGGGTCGCCCCCGCCACTCGAGATCCATTGCCAGGAAGGCGACCTCGGAGGCCACGTCCCCGCAACGATAGGCCGGGGAGAACTCGATGCAGTCGTAGATCACCGGCCGGCCGCCCGGCAGGAGACAGATGTTCGGGGAATGGAGATCGCCGTGGCCGTCCCGGATCCGGCCGTGCCGGACCCGGTGCTCGAAGAGCCGGCCCCGGGTCTCGAGGAACCCCGCCGTGCGCCGCCGCATGGTCCCGTGGAGGTCCGGGTCGAAGAACGTCCCCCGGAACCCGTCGGTCTGGTCGAAGTTCTCGAGGGCGAGGCGTCCGGCCGCCTCCCGGGTGCCATGCTCGTCCACCCCGGGACCCGTTGCGGCCCGGGCATGGAAGGCCGCAACCTGCCGGCCGATCCGCTCCACGTCCCCGGCCTCGACCCCCCCCTCGGCGAGGAGCCGGTCCATCATCCGGTCCCGCGGCAACCGCACCATCGCGACCAGCAGCTCGTCCGCCTCGCCCGGTTCCTCGACCGGCTCCCCCACCTCGACGGCACCCCCTTCCCGGAACCGGACCGGCGAGAGGCCCAGGTAGACATCGGGAGCAAGCCGCCGGTTGAGGCGCAGCTCCTCCCGGGCGAAGTGGGCCCGCCGCTCCCGGGTGGAGAAGTCGAGGAACCCGAAATCGACGGGCTTCTTCAGCTTGTAGGCGCGGTCCCCCGCGAGGAAGACCGCGCTGATGTGAGTCTGCACGACCTCGGGCACGTCATCGCCGCTCCCCGGCAGCACCCCCGGCCGCGCCAGGGCCTCGATCAACCGCTCGATGTTCATCCCCTCTCCTCCCGGTGCGCCGAGGGCAACCCCTCGCCCACCGGCGGTTCGGCCAGGGCCCGCCGCACCGCGTCGACCACGGCGGGCACCAGTTCCCGCCGGGCGGCCATCAGGCCGTCCAGGTTCCGGGTCTCCCTCGTGTTGTACCGGATCGGCCTGCCGAGGGCGTCGCCGAAAAAACCCCCGGCCCCGCGCACGATCGCGTCGGCCGCGCAGGCATCCCAGTGGCGGGAGTGCCGCCCGAGCCCGACGTAGACGTCGGCATCGCCGCGGACGACGAGCACCGCCTTGCGCCCGACGGAACCGGAACGGATCACCCGCTCCGGGCGCAGGAGCTCCACGAGGCGCCGGGTTCGCGGGCCGGTGTGAGACCGGCTGATCGCGACCACGGGACCGGAGCGGCCCACCGGGGGACCGATCACCAGGCGGCGGCGATCCCCGGGACCGATCTCCCAGGCTCCCTCGCCGCGGGCCCCGATCACGGTCCGGTTCTCGAGGGGCAGGTGGATCACCCCCAGGACCGCCTCGCCGCGCACGGCCAACCCGATCATCACGGCGAACTCACCCTCGTGGCGGACGAACTCCTCGGTGCCATCCAGCGGATCGACGAGCCACAGGCGCTCGGCCGCGAGGCGCGCCAGGTCGTCCGGCGTCTCCTCGCTGAGGACGGCATCCCCGGGGAAGGCACGGACGAGTCCTTCCCGGACCAGGGCGTCCGCCTCCCGGTCGGCCCGGGTGACCGGCCCCTCTCCCCCGGCCTTCTGCTCGACCTCGAACGCACCCGCGTACACGTCGAGAACGACGCGGCCCGCCCGCCGCGCCAGCTCGATCGCCACCTCCAGTTCCCGCTTCACGGGAAGAGTCTACCCCGCGGAAACGGCGCCGGTGCGGGGAAGCGGTCAGGCGAGCGCCGGGACCTCCGCGGACACGAGGCCGAGGGGGGCCACCCGTTCCAGCACGAGGGTGACGGTCTCCCCGTCGAGCCAGGAACGGGCCAGGCGGGCAAGGATCGCCCGCGCCCGCGCCTCCGGGATCTCCGGGCGGAACGCCCGGGGGGCGCGGAGCGCGGTGTAGACGTCGGCCACCTGGATCACCCGGGTGGCGGGATGGAGCCGCCCGCCCCCGGCCACCGCCGGGTAGCCCCCCCCGCCCCTCCGGAGGTGGTGCTGCCAGGCGACGACCCCGGCGAGGTCGGGCACCCCCGGCGTCGCCAGCAGCATCTCGGCGCCGGCCACCGGGTGCCGTCGCACGATCGCGAACTCCGCGGGGGTGAGGGCTCCCGCCCTCGAGAGCACCTCCGGGGGCACGTGGAGCATGCCGATGTCGGCGAGGGCGCCGGCCAGGGTCAGCTCCCGGAGCGGCTCCGGCTCGAGTCCGAGGATGCGGCCGGCCAGGTAGGCCACCCGGGCCACGTCGAGGGAGTGGGCCACGGGTGACGGCGACCCCGGCCCGCTCGCGCGCCCCCCTGCGAGCCGCACCGGTTCGACGACCCCGTCCCCGGGCAGCCCGGCGATCCCGCGGACCAGGCGGTCGGCCTCCTCGTCGGGGAACCGGCGGGCGGAGGCGATCTCCCCCCACAACCTGCCGAGGAGCTCGAGGGGTCCCCGCCAGGGATCGTCCACGCGCCCGACGTCGCGGGACCGCGGGATGCGCTTCTCCTCCCCGGGTGTCCCCGGGAGGGCGGGCGGCGGGCTCCCTCCCGCGAGGGCGCCGACGAGCTCGACCAGCAGGTCGCGCTCTTCCGGGCCGGACACCCGGAACTCGCGGACGCCCCGCTCCCGGGCGGCGGCGGCGAGCCCCCCCAGGTGTCCGTCCCCCAGGGACGTCCACCCGGCACCGTCCACGCGCAGCCGACCCCCGGCCAGGTCGACGACCAGTCCGCCGTGGGCATCGAGGACCCCGCGAAGGGCGAGGGAGAGCCGGTCGGCGGCGTTGACCCGGGCGGGATGGCCGGGCGGGTAGAGGGTCGCGCTCTGCCACAGCCCGGCGAGAGCACCGACGACACGTCCGAGGAGCGCGTCCGTCCCGTTCATCGCCCGTCCTCTCCGGGCGCGAGGCGAGCGCGCAGGTCCATCAGCCGCCGGCGAATCGCTCCTTCCGCGGGGGCCGGGACGTCCGTCGCCAGGGCAAGGTCGAGGAGGGCGGGATCGACGTCGTCATCCTCGAGGAGCACGGCCCGCCCCAGGTCGGCCACCTCCCGGTCCGGGTCCCGCAGGATCGCCTCCACGCGCCCCCGCCAGGCGACGTCGCGGGGCCGGAGGGTCAGCAGGAAGGCCAGGGCCCGGCGGCGGATCTCGGGGTCCGGGTGCCGGACGAGGCGTTCCCCCGCCTCCCGGGCCAGGGGCAGGGGCAGGCCCGCGATCAGCGGAAGGAACGGGGCCACCTCCGTCGCCGGCGCCCGGAGCAGCTCGTCGAGGACGGTGCGCCAGGGACCCGGGCCGAGACGGCGCGCCAGCACCTGGAACTCGTCGCCCAGGGGGGTTCCCCGCAGGTCCCGGATCACGCCCCCGATCGCCCGCAGGGCGGACGGGCCGGCGGCGGCGAGCAGCGCCTCCAGGTCGGGGACGAGGAAGCCGAGCCGGACGGCGGCCCGCACGAGTTCCTCCCCCACCTCCGGCCGTTCCATTGCCGAGAGCAGCTCGAGGGCCGCGTGGCGGACGGGAACCGGGGTGTGTTCCCCGAGGGCCTCGTGGCGGGCGCAGCGCAGGATGTCCCGCAGGGCGTCCCAGGGGCCCTCCCGGCAGACCGGCAGGAGCACGCGATGCACCCGGGCGTAGAGTGCCGCCCGGTCTCCCACCGGCGTCGTGAACCCCTCAGGGTGGCGGGCGAGGAGGGCGGCCACGATCGCCGCCGTCGCCCCGGCCGCCGCGGTCTCGAGAGCCACGGATCCTCCCTCGAGGGAAACGTGGACCCTCGAGGACGGGGCGGCAACCCCCGGGAAACCCCGTGGCTCAGCGCTTCTCGCGGACGACGGCGGAGACGCGCAGCTTCGCCTCCGGGTAGCCGGGATCGTTGGTCAGGACCGTCACCTCGCCCCGGTGGATCCCGGCGGGGGTGTCCGCGGGCATCGTGATCCGGATCCAGTAGTCCCCCTCCCGGGGCAACAGCCACGCCGCCAGCCGCTTCTCCCCCTTCGCCACCGGCTTCGCGGCCTCGTACGAGACGCGGAACACCGGGGAGTCACAGCGGACGCCGACGACCTTCATGCCGGGCCGGTGCGGGCGGGCGAGGACTTCCTGTGTCTTCTCCTCCCCCGGGGCCGCCGAGATGTAGACCATCGGCTTCGGAAGGAACTCGAGCGGGGTGGTCAGGACCATCTTGACCGTGAGGATCACCCGCTCCGCGCCCGGGGCGTTCGTGTTGACGGTGATCGTCTTGGCCAGCTTCCCGGTGTGGAGGGTCTTCGTCTTGATCCGGGCATGGATCCGCCCGGTCTTCCCCGGCTGGATCACCGGGTCGAAGTCGGCCACGGTGCACCCGCAGGTCGGGTGGACCCCCGTGATCTCGAACGGCTGGTCCCCCTCGTTCCGCACGATGAAGTCGTGCTCGATCACCGTGCCGAGTTCCACTTCGCCCGCGTCCCACGTCGGCTCGACGAAGACCGCCTTCGCGGCGGCGCCGGCGGGGACGATGGCGAACGAGAGCGCAACCAGCAGGGCGAGAGCAGGCACGAACGACGTGATCTTCATCGGGCGAAACCCTCCCGGGGCACGGGATACGGCCCCCGGCCAATATACCCGCCGCCCCCCCGCCGCGCCCGCGGCGGGGGGGCGCCCCGTCGCCGGCCGGTCAGGCCCGGAACCGCAGCTTCGCCGCCACGCCACCGGCCTCGGCGAGGGCCTCGCTCTCGTGGATCACGTCCAGGTCGCCCCCGGAGGCCAGCACCTTCTCGACGAGCCGCTCGACCAGGTCGCAGGCAACGGTCCCGTCCCCGCCACAGGCCGGGCAGACCGCGGGCGGCTCGCCCGTACCGAGCCACGAGCAGGTGGGACACCGCCATCCTTCCACCCGGACCCCGTCGAGCACGAGGAGCAGGGAGACCGCGCCGTGGTTCGCCGCGGTCACGACCTCGGCGGGTCCCGCCGCGGCGAGCCCGCCCGACAGGGCCTCTTCCAGCGTCTCCCGCACGTGGCGCGCCTCCTCTTCCCGCTCCCGCTCCTCGATGCCCGCGAGCACGGCCCGCATGACCTCGGGGATCTCGGCATCGAGCTCCAGGCCGAGCTCGGTCGGCTGCCGCTCCAGGATCCGCTTGGGCAGGGCGTTCTTCAGGAAGGCCAGCGGCTCCGGCGGACCGGAGAGAAAGAGCCTGGCCATCGGGTCCCCGTCGGCGAGCCGGACGAACACGTCGGCCACCTCGCGGACGTGCTTCTCCCGGTGCCAGTCCACGTGGCGCTGGTAGCGCATCTGGGACCAGCCACCCTGGTGGTGACGGCCGGGCACGTCCGGGTGATCGATCTTTTCCTCTCCCGCCAGTCCCCCGAAGACGAACTCGAGGATCCGGGCGGAGCGGGAATCGACCTGGCAGAGGATCGCCGTCTGGTAGTCGTCGACCAGGCGGGCGAGCTGGAAGACGTGGGGCACGGTCCGGACGACGAGCTGGTTCTCGAACGGCCTGGGCGCCGGGATCTCGATCCACAGGTCCCGCGCATGGGCGGCGAAGATGGCGAGCCCCCGTCCCGGGGGAGCACCGACCGGGGAGACCAGCTCCTCGACGCGCCGGCGAATGCGCTCCGCGTCGGCGGCGAGGGCATCGTGCCAGGGATGGTCCTTGCCGTGGACCGCCAGTACCTGGCGGAGCTTGTCCTTGACGAACAGGCGGACCGCATCCCGCTTCGCGGCGCTGTCCCACAGGGTGTCCAGGTACAGGCTGATCACCGGGGACCCGTCCTCCTCGAAACGAGCCAGCTCCTGCAGCCTGGCGAGGATCGCCTCCCGATCGCTCATGTCGTCCCTCCTTTCCCCGGGAGGCTCTCCGCGAGCGCTTCCCGGAAGGAATCCAGGACCTCGCGCGCCTGCCACGGCAGGAGGCCGGCCGCCACCAGCTCGGCCTCCCCCGGCAGGTCGCCGGAAGCCGCGGCCCCGCGCACCACCGTCTCGATCGCCGCCCCGGGACAGAGCACGCCCGGCTCGATCCCGAGCTCGCGGGCACGCCGGTCGCGGACTTCCTTGAGGCGACGGACGAGGCGGTGGACACCCTCCGGGGCCCGACCCGCCGCCCGTCCCCGCGGCCGGGGAAGGGGCGGCGCCCGGTGCCCCCGTCGAACCGCGGCGAGCACGTCCCTTCCATAACGTCGCAAGACCCGTTCCGGCAAGCCCCGCGCCGCGAGATCCTCGAGAGAGGCGGGCGGATCCTCGACGATCCGGCGGATCGCCTCCGGGGACAGGACGTGCACGGCCGGGCGGCCCCGCCGCCGGGCCTCGGCCTCCCGCCAGGCGAGGATCTCGGCGAGAATCGCCCGGCGCCGCGGGTCGTACCGGCCCGCGCCGCGGAACCGCGCGACCAGTTCCTCCGGTGTCGGCGCCCGCTCGTCGCCCGGGGCCCGGACCTCCTCGAGGCGGCGGAACTCCTCCCGCGCCCACCCTTCCCTTCCCGCCTCGGCCAGCCGGCGTGCCAGCTCGTCGCGGATCGCGAAGAGGGGCCGGACGTCGTCCGCCGCGTACCGCAGGGCCGCCGGCGGCAGGGGCCGCCGGCTCCAGTCGACCTTCCGGGCAGCCTTCGAGAGGGACGTGCCGGCGATCTCCTCGGCCAGGGCGGCGAGGCCCGTCCTCCGCAGCCCGAGGAGCCGGGCGGCCGCCTGGGTGTCCCACAGGCCACGCAGGTCGACCCCCGCGTCCCGCGCGAGGAGCCGCACGTCGTAGTCCGCCCCGTGGGCGATCACCTCGACCGCCGGGTCGGCCAGGATGCGTCCCAGCGGGCCCAGCCGGCCACCGAGCGCCGGCACGTCGACGAGGGCGACCCCGACCCCGTCACCCTCCTCCCAGCCGAGCTGGAGCAGGCAGAGCCGGGGCCGGTAGGCGTGAAACCCGTCCGCCTCGGTGTCAAGGGCCAGGCGATGGTACCGGTCGAGCCGCGCCGCCAGTTCCTCGAGCCCCGCCGGCTCGTCCACCCAGGTGAACCCCGGATCCACGGGCGTCTCCTCTCTTCTTGCCCCGTCCGACGGGGCCGTCTAGGGTTGGACCCGCCGCGCGACGCCGGCGGCAGGGAGGACCCGCATGACCCAGCGGCACCGACGGGGACCGGTCAAGGCGTATCGCAACATGGAGTTCCTGTCCAGCGACCGGGCCCGCACGCTCCGCATCCTCGCCGAGTACCTGGAACCGGAGGCGCGGTTCGAGCGCTACGACGTCGAGGACACGATCGTCTTCTTCGGCTCCGCCCGGGCGCGCCGCGAGGGCGAGGCCCACCTGGCCGACTACTACGACGCGGCCGAGGAACTCGCCTTCCGGATGACCACCTGGTCCAAGTCGCTGAACAATCACCGTCACCGGTTCATCGTGTGCTCCGGCGGGGGGCCGGGAATCATGGAGGCGGCGAACCGCGGGGCCTCCCGCGCGAAGGGGCTCTCCGTCGGGCTCGGCATCTCCCTGCCGATGGAACAGGGGATCAACCCCTGGGTTTCCCACGAGCTGGCCTTCGAGTTCCACTACTTCTTCATGCGGAAGTTCTGGTTCGTCTACCTTTCGAAGGCCCTCGTCGTCTTCCCGGGCGGTTTCGGCACGATGGACGAGCTGTTCGAGGTGCTCACCCTCGTCCAGACCGGCAAGGCGAGCAGCCCAAGGCCGATCGTCCTCTTCGGCAAGGAGTTCTGGAAGGAGGTCGTCGACTGGGAGGCCCTGGTCCGCTGGGGGGTGATCTCCCGGGAGGATCTCGACCTGTTCCGGATGGTGGACACGGTGGACGACGCGTTCGAGTTCCTGGTCGGGGAGCTGACCCGCATCCACGGTCTCTGAGCGCCGCCGGGGCCCTGCCGCGGGGCGGGTGCCGCGCGTCTCCGCCGGGGGGGTTGCCCCCCGGGCGGTTCCGGGGGAGAATCCCCGCCCGTCGCCCGGGGCCGGGGTCCACGGGAGGGTCCGCCCGCGGGCAAGGAGAGGGGTCATGAAGCGTCTCGTCCCGTTCGCGCTGGTACTGGTCCTGCTCGTCGGCCTCGCGGCCGCCCCCCCTGCCGTCGCCCAGGAACGCACCGTCGAGGTCGCCGTGGGCGGACAGTACCCGCTGATGAGCCGCCTGATCGAGGCGGACCAGGACCTGGGCTGGCACGTGCGCCTCGGTCTCCGGATGAAGCCGCGGGTGTGGCTGAACTTCTCGTGGGAGACCCTCTCGACCCGGGACGACCTGGGCCTGCACGGGGACGTGGACTTCGACTTCTACGGCATCGGGACGACCTTCGTCCTCAGCGGCGAGCAGGGGTTCCGCCTCCTGGCCCTGCTGAACGCCGGGGCCGGAGACATCACGTTCGACAATCCCCGCGCCGACGACTTCTCGAAGCCTTCCGACAGCCGGATCGACCTCTGGTACGAGGCCGGCTTCGGCGCCCTCTTCGACAAGAGCGAGAAGTTCGTCTTCCGTTTCGCGGTCACCTACCGGAGGATCAGCCCGAAGCACCCGAACCTGGTGATGAACGGCTCCCGGGGGATGATCGTCCCGAGCTTCGATATCGCCTACCGCTTCTGAACTCCGGGTTCGTCGAGGGCGCCGGCCAGCGCCTCGGCCAGCCGTTCCAGGTCGGCCTCGTCGTGCGCGAGGGACAGGAAACCCACCTCGAGGGCCGACGGCGCGAGCATCACGCCCCGCGCGAGCAGGCGGCGGAAGATCCCGGCGTAGCGCCCGGAAACCGACCCGGGAATCTCCTCCGCCCGGCGAGGCGCGCGGTCCTTTCCGCCCAGGTCGAGCCAGAACAGCGAGCCGACGCGCACCAGGCGGGCCGGCGGATCGGTGGCGGCGAGGACGGGGCGGAGCCGATCCTCGAGGGCCCGCCCCAGCGCCTCGAGGCGTGACCAGCCGTCTTCCCGCTCGAGGACCGCCAGGGTCGCCAGGCCGGCGGCCATCGCCACCGGGTTCCCGGAGAGGGTGCCCGCCTGGTACACCGGTCCCTCGGGAGCCAGGTGCCGCATGAGGTCCCGGCGGCCGCCGAAGGCCCCCACGGGCATCCCGCCGCCGATCACCTTCCCGAACGTCGCCAGGTCGGGAACGATCCCGAGTCGCTGCGCGGCCCCGCCCGGCCCGAGGCGAAAGCCGGTGATCACCTCGTCGAAGACGAGCAGCGCCCCGTGGCGGGAGGTCTCCTCCCGGAGCGCCGCCAGGAACTCCCGCCGCTGGGGCAAGAGCCCGTGGTTCGCCGGGACCGGCTCGACGATCACCGCCGCGATCTCCCCGCCCCGCGCGGCGAACAGGTCGCGAACCGCGGTCTCGTCGTCGAGGGGAAGGACCGCCGTCCGCGACGCGAACGCCTCCGGCACGCCGGCACTCGAGGGATGGCCGAAGGTGGCGAGACCCGAGCCCGCGGCGACGAGCAGGTGATCGGCGTGGCCGTGGTAGCAGCCCGAGAACTTGACGACCAGGTCCCGGCCCGTGGCGCCGCGGGCGAGGCGGACCGCGCTCATCGTCGCCTCGGTCCCCGACGAAACGAACCGGACCTGCTCGAGGCCCGGGTACGCGGCGACAACCCGCTCGGCCAGCTCCGCCTCCGCCGGGCACGGCGCACCGAAGGTCAGCCCACGGCCCGCCGCCTCCCGCACCGCCGCGACGACCGCCGGGTGCGCGTGCCCGAGAACCAGGGGCCCCCAGCTCATGACGAAGTCCAGGTACTCGTTCCCGTCCACGTCCACGACCCGGGCGCCGGAACCCCTCGCGATCACGACGGGCTCGCCCCCGACCGCCCGGTAGGCCCGGACGGGGGAATCGACGCCCCCGGGGATGACGCGGCGGGCCCGGTCGTTCCATGCCCGGGATCCCGGTCCCGGCACCGCGCGCTCAGATCCAGCCATGGGCGAGCGCCTCCCGCGCATGGTAGGTGATCAGGACGTCGGCCCCGGCCCGGGCCATCGCGAGCAGGTTCTCCCGCACCACCGCCCCCTCGTCGATAAAGCCGCGCGCCGCGGCCGCCTTGACCTGCGAGTACTCCCCCGAGACGTTGTAGGCGGCCAGGGGGAGCCTCGTGGCCTCCCGCACCGCCCGGATCACGTCCAGGTAGGCGAGGGCCGGCTTGACCATCAGCATGTCGGCCCCCTCCGCCTCGTCGAGACAGGCCTCCCGGAGCGCCTCCCGGGCGTTGCGGACGTCCATCTGGTATCCCTTCCGGTCTCCCTTGCCCGGCGCCGACCCGGCCGCTTCCCGGAATGGCCCGTAGTAGGCGGACGCGTACTTGACCGCGTAGGAGAGGATTCCCGTCGTCTCGTACCCGGCGTCGTCCAGCGCGTCCCGGATCGCCCCGACCCTGCCGTCCATCATGTCGGAGGGGGCGACCAGGTCCGCGCCGGCAGCCGCGTGGCAGAGCGCCATCTCGACCAGGCGCGGCAGGGTCGCGTCGTTGTCCACGTCGTGGTCCCCGGGGAGCCCGCAGTGGCCATGGTCGGTGTAGGCGCAGAGGCAGACGTCCGTGATCACCAGGAGGTCGTCGCCGAACCGGTCCTTCAGCCGACGGACGGCCCGGGGGACGGCCCCCTCGGGGTCGGCCGCCATCCGCCCCTCCGGGTCCTTGTCCTCCTCGGCCGGCACGCCGAAGAGGAGCACCGACCGGATGCCCAGGGCCAGGTCTTCCTCGACCTGCCGCAGCAGGTCCTCGAGACCGACCCGGGCGATCCCCGGCATCGCCTCCACCGGCTCCGTGCCCCGTTCCACCGGGAGCACGAAGTGGGGCTGGACCAGCCGTTCCGGGAACAGCCGGGTCTCGGCGACCAGGTCCCGGAGAACGGGGGTACGGCGCAACCGCCGGGGACGCATCCGTCCGGGAAGGGAGAGGATCCTGTCCTCGTCATGCATCGTCCGGTCCTCCATCGAGCGTCAGCGGGGGGATCGCGGCGATCAGCCCGGTGATATCCCTGCTCCGGGCCACTCCCGCGGGCTCGAGGCCCGCGGCCCGGATCGACCGGGCGGTGACCGGGCCGATCGCCACCAGGCGGACTCCCGGGGGAACGTCCGCCTGGGCGAGAAGCCCCTCCACGGCGGAGGGGCTGGCAAGCAGCACGGTGTCGACCCCGAGGGCCGCGAGGTCGATCCGGGGGCGCCGCGGCGGGGCAGGAACCGTTCGGTAGACGGCGAAGCGCGCGACGCGGACGCCCCGGGGTTCGAGCACCTCCTCGAGATCCCGGGAACCCCGGTCCGAGGCGGCGATCACCACGGTGACCGATCGTCCCGGTGGGACCCGCTCGGCGAGCGCAGCGGCGAGGGATGCCCCGGTGCCGCCCGGCGCCACCAGGAGGGGTTCCCGCCCCAGGACCCGCGCCGCCCGCTCCGCCGTGGCCTCCCCGATGGCCGCGATCGCGACACCGTCCGGGAGGGCCGTCCCGGCCCGGGCGAGGAGGCCGGCCGCGGCGTCGACCCCCCGGGGAGACGTCAGCGCGAACCACCGGGTCGCCGGGTCGGCCAGGGCCCCGGCGAGGCGCCGCGGAAGGGCGGGATCGTCCACGGGAACGATCTCGAGACAGGGCAGCACCACGGCCCGGGCCCCCTCGTCCTCGAGGCGCCGGACCCAGGCACCGGCATCCTCCCGGCGACGCGTGACCAGCACGGTGCGGCCCGCAAGACACCCCGCGCGGTTCATCGATCCCCTCCCTCCAGGCCCGCGAACGCCGCCTCGGCGACCGCCTCCGGGCTCGTTCCCCGGGCCTCCACCCGGGCGACGGAGCCGTCCTCCCGGCCCAGGGCCGCCACGAGGACGATTTCTTCCCCCACCGTGCGGGCCCGGGCCCCGAGGGGAACCTGGCAGCCCCCCTCCACCCGGGCGAGGAGGGACCGCTCCGCGCGAACCTCCCGGTGCAGGACCGGGTCGTCGAGGACCCGGACGAGGGGGGCGATCGCCGCGTCGTCCGCCCTCCCCTCGATCCCGATCGCTCCCTGCCCGGGAGCCGGAACGAACCGGTCGGGCTCGAGGCGGTGCAGGACCAGTTGCCCGAGGGGAAGCTCCTCCCCGGCCTCCCGCAGGCGCTCGATGCCGGCGGCGGCCAGCACGGTCGCGTCGAACTCTCCCGAGGCGACCCGGGCGAGGCGCGTCGGGAGGTTCCCCCGGAGCAGGCCGAACGCCAGGTCCGGCCGCTCGGCGGCAAGGAAGGCCCGCCGCCGGGCGGACGCGGTGCCGACCCGCGCCCCGGCACCGAGGGGCAACCCCGGGGCCGCCGGGACGAAGGCGGCGGGCCGCGCCACCAGCACGTCCGCCGCGTCCCGGCGTTCCGGGACGCCCAGGAGGGCGAGGCCCTCCGGCAGGCGGGTCGGCAGGTCCTTGAGGGAATGGACGGCGAGGTCGCACCTTCCGTCGAGGAGTGCCCGCTCGATCTCCCGGACGAACAGCCCGAACGCGCCCAGCTCCACGAACGGGCGAGTGCGGTCCCGGTCGCCCTCGGTCCGCACGACGACCAGCTCCACCCGGTACCCGAGGGCCTCGAGGCGGCGGGCGACGGCGCGGGCCTGGACCAGGGCCAGCCGGGAGCCTCGCGTCCCGATCCGGATCGTCACGGTGAACGGCACCTCCCGGGGGGGGAATCCTGTTCCGAGGGTAGCACCGAACCCGCGGGGCGGGGCAGAATCTCCGCGATGACGACGGACCGGCGAGCGAGCCTCCGGGAACGACTCGACGCCCGCGCGGTGCCGCGGGACGAGCTGGCCCGTCCCGGCGAGCGGAGCGGGGAGGTTCGCTGCGTGGCCTGCGCCCGCCGCTGCCGGATCCCGGACGGGCGCCGGGGCGGATGCCTCGTGCGGTTCAACCGGGGCGGCCGGCTGATGGTCCCGTGGGGCTGGGTCGCCGGGGGGCTCGCCCTCGATCCCATCGAGAAGAAGCCCTTCTACCACGTTCTCCCGGGCAGCGGCGCCCTGTCCTTCGGCATGCTCGGCTGCGACATGCACTGCCCGTACTGCCAGAACTGGCTGACGAGCCAGGCGCTCCGCGACCCGGACGCGGGAGCGAGGATCGTCGACACGACGCCGGAGACGATCCGCGAACTGGCGGTGCGGCACGGCGCTCGCTCCGTGATCAGCACGTACAACGAGCCGCTGGTCTCCGCCGAGTGGGCCGTCGACGTGTTCCGCGAGGCCGGGAAGGTCGGGCTCCTCACCGGGTTCGTCAGCAACGGGAACGCGACCCCGGAGGTGCTCGATTTCCTCCGGCCGCACATGGACCTCTTCAAGGTCGACCTGAAGACGTTCCGGGAGGAAGGCTACCGTCGGCTCGGGGCGCGTCTCGCCGACGTCCTCGCCGGCATCGAGGGCATCTTCGCCCGGGGGTTCTGGCTCGAGGTGGTCACCCTGGTGGTCCCCGGGTTCAACGATGATCCCGCCGAGCTCCGGGACATCGCGTCGTTCCTCGCCGGCCTCTCGCCCGACGTGCCCTGGCACGTGACCGCGTTCCACCCGGACTACCGGATGGACGACCGGGGTCCGACCCCGCCCTCGACGCTGCTGCGGGCGGTGGAGATCGGGCGGGAGGCGGGGCTGCGGTACGTGTACCCGGGGAACGTGAGCGGCCTCCCGGAACTCGAGGCGACCCGGTGCCCGTCGTGCGGGGAGGTGGTCGTCGAGCGGCGCGGCTGGTCGATCGGGGCCGTCCGCCTCCGCGGTGGCGCGTGCCCTTCCTGCGGCACGCCGATCGCCGGCGTCTGGGAGGACGGCCGCGTCGCGGCGACGCCCGCCGACAAACGCTGACCGCGGGTCATTTTTTCGTGGCGGGACTCCTCCTTCCGCCGTATGGATTCGCGGATGGGAGGGGTCGGGATGGGCAGCGAGCTCGCGAGATTCGTCGTGCGCGGGGCCGGCAAGGCCCTGCCGGACGGGCGTCTCCCCAACGAGGAACTCGCCGCGGCCCTCGGGACGACCGCCGAGTCGATCGAGGCGCGTACCGGCATCGTCGAGCGGCGCATCGCGCGGGACGGGGAGAGCGCGTCCGGGCTGGGCGCGATCGCCGGGCGCGAGGCCCTTTCCCGGGCCGGCCTCGACCCCGGCCGACTGGACCTCGTCATCCTTTCCACCTACACCCCGGACCACCTCCTCTGCCCGACCAGTCCCACCCTGGCCCACCGGCTCGGCGCCACCGGGGCCGGGACGTTCGACGTGAACGCCGCCTGCTCGGGCGGCGTGACCTCGCTGTTCACCGGGGCGAGCCTCCTCGGTACCGGCGCGTTCCGGAACGTCCTCGTCGTCGCGGCCGACCTGACGACCCGCTACATCCGCGAAGACGATCCGAAGACGCGCCTCGTCTTCGGCGACGGGGCCGCCGCCCTCCTGCTGGCCGCTCCCGGCGAGGGAGACGGGCTCCTGTTCCGGGTCCGCTCCGCGTGGATGGGCTCCGACGGTTCCGGGGCCGAGCACTTCCTCGTTCCCGAGGGGGGTACGGGCCCCGCCAGGATCAACGGCACGCCCCTCGCCGGGGTCCGTACCGTCGTGATGAACGGGCGGGCGATCTTCCGTTTCGGCGTCGAGCAGGGGGCGCGGGTCGTCGAGACCCTTCTCGAGCGCGCGGGCAGGAGCCCCGCCGACGTCTCATGGGTGATTCCCCACCAGGCGAACCTCCGGATCATCCGCGCCATGGAGGATCGCACGGGCATCCCGGCGGACAGGTGGGTGACGAACCTCCAGCGCTACGGCAACACCGCCTCTCCGTCCGTGCTGCTGGCGCTGGTCGAGATGCTGGAGGAGGGCCGGGTACGTCCCGGGGACACCGGCCTCCTTGTCGCATTCGGTGCGGGCCTCACCTGGAGCGGGCTCCTGGTCGAGATCGACCGCGCCTGAGCGCGGGGCACGATCCGCAGCAACCGCCCCCGTCCCCTTCCGCGTGCAAGGTTCTCGCCGCATCCTCGAGGGCAGCAGGAGAGATCGGCCGGCTCCTTGGCCACCGTCTTTCTGCCGAAGCGGTGCGGCGCGGCCGCCGTGAACGCCCGAATCCCCCCCTCCCTCCCCCCGGTCGCGTCGCACCGTTTCCCTTCTCCGGGCACGCCGGACGGGGCTACAATCCCCCGCCCATGCCGACGCGAACGATCCTGCTCCTCGCCGTCCTCCTCCCCCTCCTCGCCGCCCCCGCCCCGGCCGGGGCGGCCGCACCCGTGCACGCCGGGCCCGGCGACGACTACCTGCGGGCCCTCCAGCTCCTCCGCCAGGGCGATGCACCGGGCGCCATCGCCATCCTCGAGCGCCTGGCGGGCGCCACGCCCGCCTCGGTGCCGGTCCACCGGGACCTGGCGCGACTCGTCCTGGCCTCCCGGGACGACGCCGCGGTCCGGGACCTGCGCCGGGAGATGCGCCGCCGCCTGCGCCGCACGTCCCGCGACGTGGGCGCCAACGTGGCGATGGCGATCCTGGAGCAGGCGCGGGGACGGAAGGCAGCGGCGCATCGGCACCTGCTGACCGCCCTCACGGCCGGGTGCCGCGATCCCCTTCTCGTGCCGCTGCTCCTCGAGACCAGTCCCTCCCCGGACGGCCTGCTCGCCTGGATGGCCCGGCGCCGGGCGGTCATCCCCGGGGACTCGGCATTCCGGGCACTCGAGGCGCGGGCCCTCCTCGCGCGGGGACGCCTTCCCGCCGCCCGGGATCTCCTCGAGGAGGGCCTCCGGCGCGACCCGGAACACCCGGACCTGCTCGCCCTGCGGGCGGAGCTGTTCCGGGCGGAGGGACGCGAGACCAGGGCCTGCGAGATGGCGCAGGTCGCGCTGGGATTCCTCGCCACCCGGCAGGACGTCCCGGAAACCCGGGTCCCCCTGCGCCTCGTCCTGGCGCGGATCCTGGCCGCCTGCGGGCGCCCCGCCGACGCGGAGGCGGTGCTCGCGGGTCTCGGTCCCCTGCTCTCGCCCCCGGGCACGGCGCCCCTCGACCCCCTGGCGGACCTGGGCCGGGCCGAGGTGGCCCTCGCGGCCGGCGATCCTCTCCGCGCCCTGGCGCTCGTGCGGTTCCTGCCGCGGGACCCCGGTTGGATCGAGCGTTACCCGGGCCCGGGAGACGGCTCGTACGCGGGCCTGCTCCACCCGCGGCCCTGGGCACGGTCCGTCGCGGCCCGCGCCCTCGTGAACCTCCGGCTGCCCCGGGGCCGCCGCCTCCTCCCCCCGCCGGGGCCGGGCCCGACGGGTCTCGGGCTGGCCGACCGGGAGGAACTCCTCGCGGCCCGGCTCGCGGCCGGGGACGCGGCCGTGGAGACGGTCCGCGTGGAGGACCTCGCCCGGGCCCTCGACCGGGCGGGACTCGACCGCCGCGCCCGCCGGCTCCGGGTGCTGGCTGCGGCCCGTCGGCTGCTCCCGGCCCCGGACGAGGCCCCCGGGGACGACCCGGACCTCCGCCTGGCGCGGCAGATCGCGGCATTCCTGCCCGGCCCGCCGGGCGCCGACCTGGACGAGCTGGTGCTGGCGCCGGCCCACGGGCTGCTCCGGGCCGCCTTCCGGACGGGAAGGGCGACCGCCCTCGCCGCGGCCGGACGATGGGACGAC
>Ga0256914_1000338_pt1 | contig 46079 bp, 35 predicted proteins | sample HulkmetaG_FD_191571 | JGI IMG/M metagenome (GOLD analysis project Ga0256914, IMG submission 191571) | Hydrothermal chimney microbial communities from Main Endeavour vent field at the Juan de Fuca Ridge, Pacific Ocean - Hulk | ecosystem: Environmental > Aquatic > Marine > Hydrothermal vents ...
TCGGGCACGTTCAACACGCGCAGGCTAAGAAGCGGATCGGGTAAGGAACCGGCCGGGGATATCTGCGCGCGTGATGCTTTGCTGAGATCCCGATATGCCTTGAGTTGCGGGTTGTTGCGCAGTGCTTCCCAGATGAGTTCTTGCAAGGGAAGGGGTTGTGGCGATTGTGCCAAGATGTTCGTGACCCCAAGAAAGAAGAAGACGAGAAAAATGAATCCGTTCAATCGTAGCGGATGTTTCCTTGGCAATTTAATCGCTAATGGAATATGGTTCATAGTTTGTGCTCCGAATTGCTTTGTTTTGTGCTTTTGTTGTGATAACGGAGGTGGCGAAGGCCGTAAATGCCGGTGGTAAATAACGCAAGGCTTATCCACCAGAGAAAGGCATAAGCGTGCAAATAATGTTTCAACAAATGGTCATGCGGCAATGCCAGAGAAGTAGCGGCTTTGCCGTGAATGCCGACAGCATTTGAATTGTGGGTAATAATCGTTGGTTGATGGCTCCATTGGTGGTACAAACAGGTGGAGTGTCTGTTGAGCCGCAGCGGAAAAAATAAAATGGCTCCGGCAAAGCCGGAAAGCAATACGCCAATCAAAATGGTCTGTTTTAAAATTAATACGTAATGAAACATTCAATGCCCTTTGTGATAAATTTGAGAGAAAAACGCTCAAGCATTGTGCCAGAAGATAATCCAAAAAAATAGAATGATTTGTAACTTACTGGGATGATAGGTAGTTAGGTGCTTTGCGAGAAAAACAATTAAAAAAAATGTCCGGCCAAACTTGTAGAATATTCTACAGAAGGATGAAGAATATTCTGCGAGACAGGGCCCCGAGCGAGGAAATTAGAAATTGCCAGGGATTGACACTGAGGAAAGAAAAAATGAAAAATGAAAAATGAAAAAGGAAAAAGGAAAAAGGGGAAAGGGCCGCCGGTTGCCGAGTGGCTCCGCGCCCGGGAGAATTACGAATTATCCGTAGGATGCCCTGGCAAAAATTACGAATTACGAATTTGGGCCACTGATCTGCACAGAGGGATGAAAAAGGAAAAATGAAAAAAGAAAAAGGAGAAAAATCGTCAGTTGCTGAGTGGCACCACGCCCGAGAGGGAATTAAAAATTACGAATTACGAATTACGAATTTGGGCCACTGATCTGCACAAATTGGCACTGCTTCCCCTTCACCCTTACACCCTTAACCCTTTCCCCGGCCACCGGCACGGGAATGACGAATTGCCCGGCAGGTGGCACGCTTCCCCTTCACCCTTCACCTCCCGCTCGTTCTTTTCCTAAAATTTTGATCCGAACGCAGACTTTATTAAATTTCCTAACAAACAAAAATACGTGGTGCAAATGGATTTAAAAGCATTCATCGAAAATAAAGAACGGCAAAAAGCCGAAAAACAATATCTGCAATTTTCCGAGGGAGAGCTGGAAAAACTGCGTCCCGATGAAGTGGAGCGTATCATCGAGCATTTCCGCGGTAACACACTGGTCAAGCTGCCGGAGAGTGAAATTGCCTTCTTCGAGTGGCTTAAAAAAGTCGATCGGGCGGTGTGGAATGATTTGTGGGAAGACGATCCCGAGGAAGAAAGCTACCTGGTTAGCGTGGATTTTTTGCGGGAGTTCATTCGCGAAACACCCTCGTTTCCCATTTGCGATTTGATTGACGAACCGAATTATTGGTTTACTTTTCGTCACATAAAACCAAAAGGGCTGGAATATCTTCAGGAAGAAATTCGCCTAAAGGTGGAAATGGACGAAGATCTTTCGCTTGAAGAATTGTTCCTATTGGAAATCAGCGTTTCTCCGACAGATATCTGGCATTTTGCCCATCGGCATGCGGTGGATGTGTCCCGCATGAAGCAGGCCATTGCCCAAATGGAAAGTAAAGGCTGGATTGTCCATTTGCCAAACCGGGACGATTTGGTCAAATACATTGATTTTTAGCAGGCGGTCGTGTCACATTTTAGGGCATTGCCGTCCGGGAATTCTTGCCCATGGCAGAAATCGAACTTTACATATCGGTACTTCTGAAGTTTTTAGCTGCCTCCGTTTTATTGGAACGCATTCTGGAACTTGCGGAAAAAACATATTCGTTGTTGGGCGTTGGCCTGGGCCAACGTGCACAATTGCTGCGTTTGGCCGAAATCGATTTAACCCGCGAGGAAGAGTCACACCGTTTGTTGACAAAAGCCTTTGTAATGCAGTCTATCGGCATTGTTCTGGGGATTGTCATCTGCTATTTTTCCGGTCTGGGAATTTTGCGTGAATTAAAACTGGTGCCCGGCCCCTTCCCCAATGGCTGGGATTTGTTCCTTTCCGGAATTTTAATTTCAGGCGGCAGCGAACCGATTCACCAATTGATTAATTTGCTGAATGGACACAAAGATCAACTTAAAGTTCAACGTTCGGTTCTTCGCGAAAAAGTGAAAACATCCGCTCCTGTCGCACAAACGCCTCCCGGACAAAAGATCGGTATTACCTATCGCGGCGGGCTTTATCCCGGCAAGCCCGGTCACGGTTTGCGCAAAAGTAATCCGCAGTACATTGTCATTCACCATTCCGGTACGTCTTCCAACGCTACATTCGAAGATATTGTGAAGCAGGAACAAAAAGAACGCAAGAATGCCAAAGGGAGCTATCATCTTGATCCATCGTTTCACAGTGTAATTACGGCCGATGGTGCCTACCACCATTATTGCCGCTGGGATGCGGTGGGCTGGCATGTGGGGCGAAGCCGGAAGGTTAGCAATGCCAATTCATTGGGTTTGTGTTTTGTTGGTAATTTTCAGAACCGGCGAGGCAAAGCCCAAAAGCCCACGGAGGCCCAAATCGAAAGCGGAGCAAAACTGGTGGCTTTGTGGCGCATACTTTACAATATTCCCGAGAAAAACATTCTGGCACACAGTGCGGTGCAGGCCGGGCGGCGTTGCCCGGGGGAGAATTTTCCTATGGAACGCCTGGTAGCCAAGGCCAACCAATATCTAAAACAATGGAAAAGCGATCCCGAAATTCTGGAAGAGATAGACCGCTTTAAAAAACAACGGTATGTGTATGTGTAAACGAAAGCAGTGGATAAAAAGCCTTTTGTTAGTGGCCCTTTGGGGCATGTTTTCCGGGCTTTGGGCGCAGGCCCCATCCGGTCAGCAAAACACTTTTTTTACGGTTGATATCCTTCGTTTGTATTTTTTGATGCTCTTGTTTGCCACGATTATTAATCGCTTGCTGGAATATCTTAAAATTTTGTTAAGCCTGCTGGATGATCGCTGGCATTGGTTAGGCCGCGTGCTGGATTTTTTCTGGAACAATGTTCGCCGGCGTATGGATCGCCTGGGAATTTTTTACCAGCCGGAGCAGGTAAGAGCCCGGCTCAAAAAGATTCTCTTGTTTACTGTGATGCAAACCCTGGCTTTTTTAATGGGCGTGTATCTGGCCTGGCAATTACATCTGGATGTGTTCAACACGATGGACATCGCTCTTTCTCCACAATTTGCGGTCGTTTTAACCGGTCTGATTATTGGCGCCGGAGTGGAACCGGTTCATGCTTTTTTTCGCATTGCGCAGGAAAAACGGAAACTAAAGGAACTTTTGTCTAAATTACAGGATTGAACGGTCGATTACGGAATATTTCGTTAAGAGTCCGATTTGTAGAAGGAACGCCATGGAAGACGCAAAAACCATACGCACCCTGAAAATATTAAATATTACCACCATCCTTTTTATTTTGTACAATACTTTATTACCTTTTAAACCTTATTCCAGCTTTCAGGAAATTATCCGGCATTTGGACAAAGTAGAATTTATTCCGCTCATCGTGCAGGGCCGAATGAACCCCCTGACCGATTTGGTGGGAAACGTGTTGCTGTTTATACCTTTTGGATTTTTTCTTGTCCTTTATTTTTTACACCAAAAGGGCAAAGCGCAAGCTCTGCTGGTTGTTGTGCTGGGAATGCTTTTCAGTTTGTCCATTGAAGTTCTTCAAATCGGCTTCCGTTACCGCACGCCTTCCACAACCGACATCGTCATGAACACTATCGGAACGGCCTTTGGGGCCATTGCCGCCAAAATTTATTTTAGGCATCTGGCATTAAGGGTGCAGCGCTTTCTCGAATTTACTTTTGAGAACGAACCGGTCACCTTAATACTCGTGGTGATTATTTTAGTTCAGCTTTTCGGCTCGTTGCTTCCCTTCAACGTAACCATTACCGTCTCTGATTTGAAAAAGGCACTGGCCTATGCCAACATTCAGCCATTTGGCGTAAAACCTTTGGGGCTTGTGTTGGGAGCAACCGTAAAGCATGCCGATCGGCTCAGTTTTTCCTGGGCCAAATTTTTCGGAAACATGCTGTTTTACACGATTTACGGCTATCTGGTCATGTATGCCTATTTTCAATATTGGCGTGGACGCAAAGAAGGCAAGTGGTTTGTGGTTGCCCTGCTGATCCTTTACTTCCCTTTGCTGGAAATCACGCAATTTTTTATTAAATCACGTACCAGCGATATTAACGATGTGATTTCCGGTTATCTTGGTGCCCTGACAGGTGTACTCATCTTATTAGCCGTAAAAAAGAAAACCTGGTTCACAGGTGATCGCACCATTCAAATGCACCATTTAATAATACCGTTTGCACTTTATTTGTTCTACATCTTTTACACGGGGTTTATTCCGTTTAATTTTACCCTGAGTTCGCAGGTTGTGCAACTCGATTTGAAAATTCGCAACCTGGTGCCGTTTTACGCCTATTACAAAGTAACCTCTTTGTGGAATATTTACGATTTACTGGAATCTTTTTTTATGCTTATGCCTCTTGGTTTTGTTTGGGCTTTGCTCAAAAACAGGCATCAATCGTTTAAACAAGCCGAGATAGAAGCCCTGACACTGGGGCTGGTAGTTGCTTTGGTTATTGAAGTGGGGCAGGTGTTTTTACCAACACGCGTTGGAGAAATTACGGATGTGATTGTGATGACGGCCGGTTGCTACGTTGGCGCGCGGCTTTATCGTTATTATTACTTGAACTTTCTCCAGAAAAACGATTTTATTCGTTCGCTTACCGAACAGAATAATTAGAGAAAGGATCGGGAATGAATTATTGGTTATTTAAAACCGAACCTTCCACCTATTCCTGGGAAGATTTAAAAAAGCAGCCAAACCGCACCGATTATTGGGACGGGGTGCGGAACTATCAGGCCCGAAATTTTTTACGGGACCAAATTAAGGAAGGAGATCTGGTATTTTTTTACCACAGCGTAAAAAATCCACAAGTCATAATGGGAATTGCCAGAGTGGTCCGTGAAGCCTATCCCGATCCCACACAGTTCGATCCCGAATCCCGCTATTTTGACCCCAAAAGCGATCCGCAGAATCCCCGGTGGTTTGTGGTTGATGTTCAGGCGATAGCTGAGTTTGACCCTCCGATTACCCGTGAACAGTTGAAGTTAATCCCTGAATTAAAGGACATGGTACTTTTGCAAAAGGGAAGCCGTCTTTCCATTCAACCCGTGCGCGAAGACGAATGGAATGTGATTCTTAAATTAAGCAAGTTGGTCGAGCTCAAATAGAAAGGCGTGACGCTTTTTGAATTTGAATTTTGCAATGCGAACTAAATGGAAATAAATCAAGAACAAAATCAGGCAAACGAAAACAAATTTCAGGGGGTGCGGGTAAGTGCCATCGCCTTTGGCCATGCCGTACACGATACCTACACGGCCTTTCTTTCTCCTTTGCTGCCCAAATTCATTGAAAAATTTGCTCTTCTCAAAACCGAGGCCGGTTTGCTGGCGGTTTTGCTCCAGTTACCTTCATTGTTGCAACCGGTAATCGGGCATTTTTCCGATCACCGGAATTTACGCTGGATTGTGATTGCCGCACCTTCGGTAGCTGCCATTTTGATGAGCTGCACCGGGGTTGCCCCCTCCTACGCTATTTTAGCAGTTCTTTTGTTGTTTGCCGGCCTTAACTCTGCGGCCTTGCACGCCGTGGCTCCGGTTATTGCCGGAAAGTTTTCGGGTGAGCGTTTGGGCAAGGGCATGGGATATTGGATGGTTGGCGGGGAACTGGGCCGCACCCTGGGACCGGTTGTGGTGGTCAGTGCCCTGGGGCTCTTTTCCATGAACAAATTGCCCTATTTAATGGGTGGAGGCTTTTTGGCCTCGTTCGTTTTGTACTGGAAGTTGAAAGACGTAACGACCGTTTCTGACCGGCGGGCAGAGGCGCTCCATTGGTTTAAGGCACTAAAACACATGGGGCCGGTTATGTTGCCTTTGGCAGGAATTATTACCATGCGTTCGTTTATGGCTTCGGTTTTAACCACTTATTTGCCGACTTTTTTGACGGAGGAGGGAAGTAATTTGTGGCTGGCCGGCATTTCGCTTTCGGTGTTGGAAGCGGCCGGAGTTGTGGGGGCCTTTTTGGGCGGCGCATTGAGCGACACATTGGGGCGCCGACGAATTTTGTTTTTGGCTCAGCTTGTTACGGCGCTTTTTGTGCTTATCTTTTTGAACGTGGATGGCTGGCTGCGTTTTCCGTTGCTTTTGATTCTGGGCTTTAGTTTGCTTTCGCTAACTCCGGTGATCATGGCTTTGGTTCAGGAAAATTTTCCGCAGAACAGAGCCCTGGCAAACGGGGTGTACATGGCCATGAGTTTTGTGATCCGAGCTTTGGCTATTTTGCTCATCGGTACAATTGGCGATGTGTTCAGCCTACGAACGGCGTTTTATTTTAGCAGCGGCTTAATGCTGTTGGGCCTACCTCTGATTTTTCTTTTGCCCGGGAAGAGTCGCACCTGACATTCCCGGAAGCTTTGGTTGTAATTCCACAGGCAAGCCCGCTTCCATTCGCGGCAAAAACAAAAAGGCAAGCATCGCCTTTACGAAAATGCTTGCCTGGCGTAAGATTTAATCCAATTTGTACGCTTTTTCACCGGCTTTAATCGCAACCTTCAGCCAGTTTTCCGGAGGAACGTAGGGACAAACGTAATCCCAGCTAAAGGCGCACCACGGGTTATACGCCTTGTTGAAATCCAGAATCCATTTTCCGTCGGGCGTGCGGTCATCCGGGTCGTGCAGATCGATGTAGCGCCCGGCACCGTAAGTTTCTTTGCCACTGGTGGCATCTTTAAAGGGAATGAACAGCATGGGCTCGTTGGCCTCGCTTTTGTACGCCTGCAGGGTACATTCCACGCCATCGATGGTAAACCGAAATTCTCCCCAACGGAACATGTTGCGCAAATTTCCCCCGGTATCTTCGATTTGTACGATCTTCTTTTTGGGATGCTCGTGCAGTTCCAGTTCAAAACGGTACCTGGGATCGGGCGGGAAATAATCCAATCCCTTAAAACGCTTGCGGTCTTTTTCGGGAATGGGCGATTGCCAATGCTCTTTAAAGAATTGGTCTTTTTGTTTCCGTTCCCGTTCGATTTGCCGTTTCCAAGCTTCGACATTCATGGTACGCTCCTTTCATCGGCAATGGTTAATGATCAAGCAATCCTTCTTTCGAGAAAAGTTGTTTGAGATGCGCCGGTTTAAAGGAAAACATCGGCACCTCTTTTTTGTATTGCAAATATGCCTGTCCAAATTTTCGGACGGCTTCTTTTTCTTCGAAAAGTTTGATCAGAACGACGAAAACAAGCATCTCGATGGGCGCAACGATTAAGATAAATGCCGGCGATCCCAATAAAAAAGCCCAACCCAAAGGAAAAAGCAACAGGCCCAAATGCATGGGATGACGCATGTAAGAATAATACCCGGTTGTTACTAAACGGTTCGTTTCGAAACGGGGAATATTCCCTTCTTTGCCCTTGCGGGCCAAATAGCGTCCGGTGTTGCGGCTGCTGCGAATAACCAGCCGCACCAGATGGTAGCCGACAATGAACGAAAAAATGTGCCAGTAGGGTGAGCTCCACAAGCCTCTAAAGTATTTTAAATCCAGTGTAACGGCCACATAGGCGCCACCCAATAAAAAAATGATCCACAAAAGAATTCGAATGATTGTGCTGGCTCTTTTTAAACGCATTTTTCATGATCCCTTTTTGTGATTTACTGTATTGATGTTTAAAAGTAAAAAAAGTTAGATTTTTCTAACTTTTTTTAGGCAAAATTTACAAAACTTGGATTTCCTGCAAGTTTTGTTGTATATTTTCTGCCTGTGATTTAAATTGTCTTTTAATTTATTTTAACCAGTCTAAGATGGAGGAAAGATGGATTTAAAAGAAGTCAAGCAACTCATTAAAATTGTTGAAAGCTCAAACATCAGTGAAATCGAAATAGAAGAAGAAGGTAAAAAATTACGCATTACGAAAACCCACCCTTCGCAAAACGGTGACACAGTTGTCGTGCCTTCTTTTCAGCAGGCGATTCCCATGCAGGCCATGCCACCTCAGGCGGCGGTTCCGGCCGCACCGCCCGCTGCCGAGACGGCCGCTCCTGCACCGGCTGCGGAAGATAAAGCAGCCAAAAACGCCAATATCGTGGAAGTACGCTCGCCGATGGTGGGTACGTTTTACCGGGCCCCCTCGCCCGATGCCGATCCTTACGTAGAAGTGGGACAAACCGTAGCAGTGGGGCAGACGCTTTGTATTATTGAAGCCATGAAGCTGATGAACGAAATCGAATCGGAAGTGGCCGGTAAAATTGTTGACATTTTGGTAGAAAATGCCCAGCCGGTCGAATATAATCAGGTACTGTTCTTAATCGAAAAATCGTGAGTTGCTAAATAAATCCAAAAAATTAAGAACCGGGACATCATAGGGTGTTCCGGTTCTTTTGTAAATAACCCTTCAAACTTTTTAGAATGCCTTGAAACTAAAATTCAAACTGCTGTACAGCTATTTATTCCTCATTCTTTTGTTTACCATCTCTCTCTTCTGGCTTTATCTGGAAATGAAAGAGTTGACTCTTACGCTGCATCGTCACGTTCGGCAGGACGTACAGGGAATCATCGATCTTTCCCGGCAATTGCAAACGCTGGAAGATTTGAATGCCGATTACATTCTTCTCTTTTTGCCCGGAAACACGACCGAAAAAATTTTGCGTGTGGAACGCTCGCGTCTTAATTACGCCAGTCAGTGGGCTGCGCTAAAACAACGCCTGCATCCGGAAACTGTTTTAACTTCAAAATGGGACCATTGGACGGACAAACTCTACCGTTTTGTGGTACAGGGATTGCAGCAGCCAGTTAGCCCGTCAAAAGAAGATAATGCGCGGAGATTGATCGACCGCACGGATCACCTGTGGTTGCAGGTTAATGAGGCAATTAAGCAAAGTGTTCAGGCGGTTAAGACGGGGAACATGCGGCAGGCGCGCTACATTCGGGATATTAAAGTCAAAAAACGCATTCAGGAACTGCGCAACCACTTAACCCGTCTGAATAAGGTGATTGGTCGCCAGAGCATTGAACGGGCGCAACGCATGGCACAAATTACCGGTAAAACCCAAACACTCATTTGGGGTACAGAAATCGGGTTGGTTCTTTTAGCCTTGCTGATCGCCATTTTGGTGGCACGTAAAATTACGAAGCCCGTGGAAGTGTTAAAAGATTCGGTGCAGCGTATGGCCATCCACGATTTTGAAGTCCACATTCCGCACAAATCCAACGACGAAATCGGTGAATTGAGCCGGGATTTTGAACAACTAAGCCAGCGTTTACGCGAAGCCGATCGCTTTAAAACCGCCATGCTTTCTCAATTTACCCACGAAATGAAGAGCCCATTGGGTTCCATTAAACAGGCCACGCAGCTTTTGGAACACTCGCTAAAGGGCAATTTGAATGCCACCCAGCGCCGTTTTCTGGAAATCATCAAAGGAAATTACCAGACGCTACAGCGTCTGATTACCAATATTTTGCACACTGCGGCTTACGATCAGGGCAACATCCAGTTAAGCTACCAAAAAGTGGATGTGGTGCGTCTGCTGGCCGAGCAACTGGTTTATCTTTCACCCACGATTAAAGCGAAAGGCATTAAAGTGAACATTGCCCTTTCGGCCAAACAAATCGAATGCGAGCTGGATGGCGAAAAGTTTAAAGAAATTGTTCAAAATCTGGTTAGCAACGCCGTTAAATTTTCAGCCGAAGGAACAACCATCGATATCTCTTTAAAAGAAAAATTTCCTTTAATCCATTTGACGATTCGGGATCGGGGCATTGGAATTCCGGAAAAGGAAATTCCTTACATTTTCGAAAAGATGTACCGGGCTTCGAATTCGGAAAAAATTTCGGTAAAAGGAACCGGACTGGGGCTTTACATTGTTTCGCAAATTGTACGTGCCCACGGAGGGCGCATCAAAGTAAAAAGTGAAGTGGGCAAAGGCACGGAGTTCCGTATTACGCTGCCCAAAAACCGACGTTTAGCCGTAGAAGGAGGATGGCTGGATGCCTGAGCGGTTTAGAATTTTACTGGTGGACGATAGCGAAACCGACCGTTTTTTGTGGCAGGAAATTATTAGCGGCTTTGGTTACGAGGTAACTGCGGTGAATGGCGGACGCGCCGCACTGGAATTTGTGAAAACCGAAAAACCCGATTTGATTTTGCTGGATTTGAAAATGCCGGAAATTTCCGGTTTGGACGTAAGCCGCTATTTGCGTGCACAACCACGGTACCAGAACATCCCCATCATCATGCTGACCTCTTCGGACGATTTGGGCGACAAGCTGAAAGGTTTTGAGAATGGCGTGGACGATTACGTGACCAAAGAGATGGACCTGCTGGAAATTGAGAAGCGCATTCAAGCCGTTTTGCAAAGGTACCGACAAAGCATGGACAGCAATCCGTTGACCCACCTGCCGGGCAACAACACCATTCAGAGCGAAATTGCACGACGCTTGCAGGCCTTTGAGCCGCTGGCCGTGGCCTATTGCGATCTGGACCATTTTAAGGCATTTAACGATGCTTACGGATTTTTGGAAGGCGATCGGGTAATTCGCCTGACGGCCAAAATTCTGCAGGAAACCGTCGATGCGTTGGGAAATCCCGAAGATTTTGTCGGCCACATTGGCGGAGACGATTTCATCTTTCTAACCACTCCCGACCGGGTGGAACCTTTGTGCCGTGCCATTCTGGATCGGTTTGGCCGGAAAATAACACAAATATTTACTCCCGAAGATGTACAACGCGGCTATTTCGAAGCGAAAAACCGCCAGGGAAAGTGGGAAAAATTTCCGCTGGTCGCCATGTCCATTGCCGTGGTAAGCAATCAAAAGAGACCGCTGCAAAGCCTGGCCGAAGTTTCGCGCATTGCCAGCGAATTGAAAAAATTGGCCAAAAGCAAACCGGGCAATGTGTTTGTAGTCGATCAGCGTGTGGGCCGGTAGACGGTGTTTGGCCACGCAGGTTTCCGTTTCGAATCTGTGCATTTCCATTACAATATCCTTCCAAAAATATTTTCAGTTTTCTTGTTTTTTCTTTAGTTTAATGCTGATTGTGCAATAGGGCCTTTGGGGGCCTAATCCTAATTTTGGCAAATGAACCAAAGCAAGGAGGGTTTCATGCGTTTCAAAACCATCCAGAAAATGGTTGCGATTTTTTCGGTTATTTTTCTTTTATTAGCAGCCTGTACGGGGCGTAAAGGAGTTACAATGAAAACATCACGATATCCCATTGTCCCCAAACCCCAGCTTCTGGAAGCAAGGGACAGTGCATTCACAATAAACGCCCGAACCGGTTTGCGCTACGATGCACAAAACGAGCAAGTGCGGTGGGTGGTTGATTTTATTCGTGACCGGTTTGGCGTACCTACCGGCTATGCCTTTCCGGAAACGCAAGCCGATACGAATGTGATCGTTCTGAAACTCGATGCGCAAATGCAGGGAGCCGACGGGGTGTATCAGCTTGAAGTTTCTCCGCAAAAGATTGTCGCAAGCGCACCCACTGCCCGCGGTTTGTTTTATGCGATGGAAACTGTACGCCAGCTTTTACCCAAATACATCGAAAGCCGAGATACGGTTTCGGGAATTCGCTGGAAGGTTCCCGCGCTTTTCGTTAAAGACTGGCCGCGCTTCAAATATCGTGGCATGCATCTGGATGTGGGGCGTCATTTCTTTCCGGTAAAATTCATCAAAAAATACATCGATTTGATAGCTTTACACAAAATGAATTATTTCCATTGGCATTTAACGGAAGATCAGGGCTGGCGCATTGAAATTAAGCATTACCCCAAGCTAACCCAGATTAGCGCCTGGCGCAAGCAGACTTTGGTGGGGCATGGTCACGATAAACCCTACATTTTTGACGGAGAGCCTTACGGCGGGTATTACACGCAAGATCAGGTGCGCGAAATTGTGGATTATGCGCGTAAACGTTTTGTAACCATTGTGCCCGAAATAGAAATGCCGGGACATTCACTGGCAGCGCTGGCAGCGTATCCGGAGTTGGGCTGTACCGGCGGCCCCTACCACGTGGCCGAGCGCTGGGGAATTTTTAAAGACGTTTATTGTGCCGGTAACGACAAAACGTTTGAATTTCTGGAAAATGTGTTGAGTGAAATTGTCGATTTGTTTCCCGGAAAGTACATTCACATCGGCGGAGACGAGGTGTTGAAAGATCGCTGGAAAACCTGTCCCAAATGCCAGGCGCGCATTAAAAAGGAAGGCCTGAAAAGTGTGGAAGAACTTCAGAGCTATTTTATCCAGCGCATTGAAAAGTTTTTGCTGACAAAAAACCGCTACATCATTGGTTGGGATGAAATTCTGGAAGGCGGCCTGGCTCCGCAGGCGACGGTAATGTCCTGGCGCGGCGAAGCGGGCGGAATTGAAGCGGCCAAACAGCATCACGATGTAATTATGACGCCGGGACCGTATTGCTATTTTGATCATTATCAGGCCGATCCCCGGACGCAGCCATTAGCCATTGGGGGCTTTTTGCCCATGAAAAAAGTCTATTCTTACGATCCGGTACCCAAAGAACTTGCACCGGACGAAAAGAAATACATTTTGGGCGTTCAGGGTAATGTGTGGAGCGAGTATTTGTTAAATGAGAAATACGTGGAGTACATGGCCTTTCCGAGAGCCTGTGCTTTGTCCGAAGTAGCCTGGACCGATCCGAAGAACAAGGATTGGAAAGATTTTTTGAATCGTTTGCAAGGAGTGTACCGGCATTTGGAAGCTTTGAACGTGAACTATTTCCGGGGGAATATCGGAGATTTAATTAAATAAACCCGAATGGCAAATACAAAGCCTTCGGCGCCAGGGATTGGTTGGCAATCACCTCAATTTCCCTGCGGGGGAGAGGAAGAGCAATGAAGTTCAGAAAAAAACACGCAATGTATTGGCTGGGGCTATTTCTCTTTTTAAGCTGCAGTACGCCGCAACCATTAAACCGGGTTCCGCAAAAGTATTTGGGCATGGTACAGGTTGCCTTGCAAATGGCGGGCAATAACGCGCAGGAATTGCAAAAGTTTCTTTCCGGATGCGAAGACGCACACATGGAAGGAGCTGCCTTTTTGTTGAGTTACATGCCCAAACCCGATCTGGAAAAGTTGACGGCACACTTTTTGGCGGAAAATGTGCGCTGGGCCTATCAGGCCAAAAAACTGGTAAAATGGGGGGCGAAGCTTCCCGATTCCATCTTTTTGAACTATGTTTTGCCCTATGCCAACATCCACGAACAGCGTGACCCCTGGCGTAAGGTGTTCTTCGAAAAATTTTACGATCTTGTAAAAGACATTCCCCGTCCGGGCGCGGCGGCCGTTAAGCTGAACCGTTCCATCTGGCAAATGCTGCATGTCAAATATTCTACGAAGCGCCTAAAGGCCGATCAAAGTCCTTTTGAAACCATTCAAAGCGGGCTGGCCTCTTGCACGGGGCTTTCCATTTTATTGGTAGATGCCTGCCGTTCGGTAGGCATTCCCGCACGCTTGACCGGCGTGCCCATGTGGTATGATGACAGTGGGAACCATTCCTGGGTGGAAGTTTGGGACAATGGCTGGCATTTTGTCGAATCGGCCTCGGACGACACGCTGGACAAGGCCTGGTTTCAGGAACGTGCCGCGCGGGCGAATCATTCCGCCTGGCAATACGGAATTTACGCTTTGTCATTTAAGAAAACGGGACACCCCTACCACAATATTTTTAATCCCAATGCCGATTATTTTTGGTCGATCGATGTGACCGATCGCTACGCGCGCAAAGTTAAAAGCGAAGAATTGGTCAACCTGCGCGTAAAAGTGGTGGACGAGATTAGCGGAGAACGGGTAAAAGCAAAAGTGCAGCTTTGGGATGGAAATCGAATGGTTGCGGAAGGCGTCTCCCGGGGTGAACAGAACGATGTGAATGACGTTTTAACCTTTAAAACAATGTTGGATCATAATTACATTTTAAATGTGATTCACGGGAATTACTCGGTTAAAAAAGCAATCAAGACCAACGCGAAGCGGGAAGAGTTGGTCATAATTAAAATTCGGGTTGAGTAGTTGTGTGTGATCAGCCAAGGGGAGCTTAAAAATGATGAACCTGGAAGAATTCAGAAAGTACGCCCACCAGTTTGTGGATTGGATGGCCGATTATTACAAAAATATCGAAACCTTCCCGGTAAAATCGCAGGTAAAACCGCGAGAAATTTTTGAGCAGTTACCCGACGGACCTCCCAGGGAAGGGGAGAGCATGCAGCGCATTTTTGAAGATTTTCAGCAAATAATTCTTCCCGGGATGACCCATTGGCAAAGTCCGAATTTTTTTGCCTATTTCCCGGCCAATTCCAGTTATCCCTCGGTCTTGGCCGAAATGCTCACAGCCACTTTGGCCGCCCAATGTATGATCTGGGAAACTTCACCGGCTGCCGCGGAGCTGGAAGAAAAGGTGCTGAATTGGTTAAAAACGATGACCGGTCTCCCGCAGGCCTGGCACGGGGTAATTCAAGACAGCGCCTCATCCGCCACGCTGGTTTCGTTGCTTACTGCGCGCGAAAAATATTCCGCTTTTCAAATTAACAAAAGCGGTTTTGCCGGATTCGAAAATTTGCGCATTTATTGTTCTACCGAGACCCATTCATCCATTGAAAAGGCGGTAAAAATTGCCGGGTTCGGAGCGGAAAATCTGGTAAAGGTGGCAACCGATGTCCAACTACGTTTGGATCCGGCTGCTCTGCAAGAAGCCGTGGAAAAAGATTTGCAGCACGGGAAGCAGCCTCTTGCCGTGGTGGCTACCCTGGGAACCACGGGAACTACGGCGATCGATCCTTTAAAGCCCATCGCCGAGATTTGCCAAAAATACGATTTATGGCTCCATGTGGATGCGGCATTTGCCGGAACCGCTTTGATTTTGCCTGAATTTCGTTGGATGATCGAAGGAATTGAGCAGGTGGACACCTTTGTTTTTAATCCCCACAAATGGATGTTTACCAATTTTGATTGCACTGCCTACTACGTGAAGGATAAAGATGCCTTGTTGCGGACATTCTCGATTTTGCCCGAGTATTTGAAAACTGCCTCCACGGGCAAAGTAAATGATTACCGTGATTGGGGCATTCCGCTGGGAAGACGCTTCCGTGCTCTAAAGTTGTGGTTCGTGATCCGTAATTTCGGGGTGCAGGGAATTCAGGAAACTTTGCGCAACCATTTACAGTGGGCGAGAGAATTGGAAGAATGGATTACGGCGCATCCGCAGTTCGAACTGCTGGCTCCGCGTACTTTGAACCTCGTTTGTTTTCGTTATCATCCCCATGGGTTGGATGATGAAGAACAATTAAACGCTTTAAACGAAACGCTGTTGCACCGCCTCAATGCTTCGGGAAAATTATTTTTAACCCACACAAAAATTGACGGAAAATACACGTTGCGTATGGTGACCGGACAAACCTATTTGAAACGAGAACATGTGCAACGGGCCTGGAAACAAATTGAGCAAGAAGCAACGGCCATTTGGCAGCAAAAGTGATTTTGGAAAAAGTGTGAGGCGGGTGAGAATGTTTAACCCAGGCCTTTGGTGTTTTGGTGTTCCTTGGCCAGCTCCCGAATTTGCTTGCGAATTTTGGCCAATTCCAGACTGTAATGAAGCACCGCCTCGGTAGAATCGCTATCGGAATGGATGAGCGTGCTTAATTCTTCCGCTTCCTTTTCCAGCTTCCATTTTTTTAATTGAAATACGCAATCTTTGGCCAGCCGTTCAAGATCGTTAAATTCGCTTAAAGCCAGTTCGGAGAGGGTGGATTGAATTTCCGGATCATCCTCAAACTGATGCAGGATATTTTTTTCTTCCACCTTGCCGGTTTCTTCCAATTCGGTTACGATCGCCTCGTACAACTGGATGAATTTGGGGTTGTTGAACAGATCGTAGGACAGGTGGTGCAGCAGGTAGTTACGAATGGATTCATTGGCGTAAAGCAAAAGATAAATAACCCCGGCTTCTGCCTGATATTGGCCCTGGGTTACCCGCTGCTCAAGCGGAACAGTGCGCGTTGCTTCTTCTTTTTTTTGTTCGACTTGCCGCTCTTCCCGCATGCGCATTTGCCGGCGATATTTTTTCTGCAATTGGCGGAACTGTTCCAGAAGCATTTCTTCGTTCATCGTGAGACGCTGCGAAATGAGAGGCAGGTAAAGCCCGATTTTGATCGGGTCATTAATTTCGATAAGCTTTTCGAGCAAATCTTGCAAAAGTGCATTTTTGTCCTGCATGCTGGCATTCGGGTGCAACTCGGCAAAAAGATTCAATTCGAATTCGACCGGTGACAAATTAGACTGCAGGTACGGCTCCAAAGCTTTTATGCCTTTTTTGTGGACAAATGTGTCGGGATCCTCTTCGGGAGGTAAAAGAGCGATGACGGTGTTTAAGCCGTTTTTTTCCAATAGATACGCATTGCGCAAAGCGGCGTTACGGCCCGCTTCATCCCCATCGTACAGAAAAACGGCTTTTTTCGTGTAGCGCAAAAGCAGGCGGGCCTGCGTGTCGGTTAAGGCGGTTCCGCTGGAGGCAACCACATTATTCAGTCCGTGTTCCACCAGTTGCAACAAGTCAAAATAGCCTTCCACAATCACCACAAAACCCTGTTCGCGAATGGCATTCATGGCCTGGTGCAGGCCGTAAAGGGTTGCGCCTTTTTTGTAAATGGGGCTTTCGGGACTGTTTAAATATTTGGGCTGTTGCTGTTCGCGCAGGCGGCGTCCGCCAAAACCGATGACACGTCCGCTCAAGTTCTGAAAGGGAAACATCACCCGATGCCGAAATTTGTCGTAATACGAACCGCCCATTTGGCTGGGTGCGATGAGACCTAACTTCTGGGCCTCCTGTAAATCGATCTTCTTCTTCCGTAATTCTCCCAGCAAAAGCGCATTGGCATCGGGAGCGTACCCGAGACGAAATTTTTTTATGGTGTGTTCCGAAAGACCCCGTTGGGTGAAATAGTCAAGGTAGCGTTTGTTTTTGGGAAGAAAAAGCTGCTCCTGAAAAAAATTACTGGCCACTTCGTTAATTTCGTACAGTTTTTCAAAATACGATTTTTCTTCCTGAGCTTTTGCAAAATCTTCCTGGGGGAGTAAAATTCCGGCAAAATCAGCGGCTCGCCGCACCGCTTCGATAAAGGACACTTTTTCGTATTCCATAATAAAGGTAAAAACATTACCTCCGCGTCCGCATCCGAAGCAATGAAAAATTTGCTTGGCCGGGCTTACCATGAACGAAGGGGTTTTTTCGGTGTGAAAGGGACACAGCCCCTTAAAGTTGGCCCCGGCCTTTTTTAAATTGACAAATTGTGAAATGTAGTGAACAATGTTTACCGCACTGCGGATCTCATCTATTTTATCGGAACTAATTCTGCCCATAATTAATTAAAAAATAGAAAGTTGACTTAAATCATTACTTATTCTAAATTACACATTTTAAAGGATGTAAACAAATAATAAAATTGATCGTACAAAGCAAAAAATGAGACATTGGTAAATTTAAGCAGGAGAATTATCCATGACAAATCCGATGAATGCCCCGGAACAACAAATTAATATTGAGTTAGGCGAGAAAGAGGCGGAAGGTATTTACAGCAATCTCGTTTTAATTACCCATTCGCCGGCGGAATTTGTGCTCGACTTTACGCGCTTATTGCCCGGCAAGCCCAAGGCCAAAGTTTATGCCCGCATTATTCTGGCACCACAGCATGCCAAATCGCTTTTAAAAGCCCTGGAAGAAAACATCAAAAAGTACGAAGAACAATTTGGTGAAATTACCATCCACGGACAGGGCCACGGTGGCAAAAATATCGGTTTCTAAAATGAGAAATTGATCCCCACCATAGGAAGGGATTCATTTGGGATACCGGCGCAACACGGGGAGAGAAGACGCCGATATTTAAATTGTATTTGCATTTTTTCTTTGGAAATTAGCCAGTCTCCATGCGCAATATCAAAAGCGTATCCTGCCGTATTTAAAAGCAATCCCGTAAAAAAGATGTAAAAATTCGTTTCCGAATCATCCATCATACTTAAGCTGAATTCTTTCGTCTGTTGCCATTGACGCAACAAGCCCACGGCACTTAACAAAATTCCTGTTCCCCGTACACCGGCAATCATGTAACCAGCTTTGCGATGCTCGATATAAAAATGGATGTATCCCGGAACAAACGTGGCAATCATAAGGCGTTGCCAGGTTATGGAATGAGAAAGCATCTTAAATTCGTGGTAGCTCATGCCCTGAGGAAGCGTGGGAATAGTTTCGATGGATATCTGCGGTTCAATAGGCTGGGCATAGCCGTTTTGTGCAAAAAATGAGATAAAAAGTAAAAGGGTGAGCATTATTTTCATGATGAATCCTTCGATTTTTATTTTGTCAAATAAATAGTCGAAAGAAATACAAATAATTTAAACAAAAAGTGATAATATTAAAACAAGATGTAAACAAAATCTTTCATTTGCCGATAGTTAAGAGTGAGAAAAATACCAAGTGTCGATTTACATAATGCGGGGATATGCGAATCGGCATCAGAATTTTTTTATGAGATATGGTATTCATGTAAAACAGGTGCTCCATGAAACATTTTAATCTTTTTTTTCTTTTGCTTATCCCGTTTTTTATTCGCATTGCGTGGGGACAAGCCATTCCTTCGCCTCATTATCCCTATATTAAATACAGTGTTGATGATGGGCTTCCACAATCAATAGTTTCGGGTGTGATCGAAGATTCGTACGGATTTATTTGGTTGGCTACCAATGAAGGTGTAGCCCGCTTTGATGGGGCGCATTTTGCCGTCTATAATGAAGAAACGGGCTATCCTTTTCGGTTAATCACAGGGATTGTCGAAGCAAAACCTGGTGAAATATGGGTTGCGACGATCGGTAATGGGCTGTGGAGTTTGAAGAATGATCGGGCCCAACCCATTATTTTTGATTCTACATTACAACAACCTCAATTGAATTTTTTGCTTAAGACTCATGACAATGAAGTCCTCTTGGGATCGGAGCCGGGAGGACTTTACGTCTTTAAAAATGATAGTCTTATTTTGCACATCCCCGACAGCAGCATGGCTACCGACAATCCCGATGCCATGATTTCTGCTGCGAAGGATTATGAAGGTCGTTATTGGGTGGGCACTTTCCGCAATGGAGTAAAAGTGTACAAAAAGAAAAAGTTTGTGTTCAAATTAGGCAGCGAAAACGGCCTTCCTTCTAATGAAATCCGAAGTATCTACACCCGCCCCTCGGGAGAAGTGTGGATTGCCACGCCCGAAGGGCTTTATGTTTACGGAAATCCCTCTTTTACAAAGCGGTGGAACCGGGTATTTTCGCATGTTTTTATTTCCTCCATTTTTTCAAAAGATCACAAAAATGTCTGGGTTGCTCTGGCCTCCAACCCGGGTGGAATTGTGCATGTAAACGGTGATAAAATCAAAGAAATTATCGAGGGCAACAATACCATTTTTACGAAATGTACGCTGATTGATGATTACGGAACACTCTTTGTCGGTTCTTATGAAGGTCTGATTATTTTCCCGAATCTGAACTTTCAAAATTTCGAATCGTCCGATGGATTGACCGACAAATACATTCGTGCAATTAATAAAGATGCGGCCGGTAATTTATTGGTGGCCACAAAAAATGATGGATTGTTTGTTTACAAGGGAAGCAAGTTTGAAAAGATAAAAGCTTTTGAAAAATATTTCATCGGGAATTCGATTTTTGCAATAGAACCGATTGGCAAGGAATTATGGATAGGAACGGCGCGAGGTTTGTTTATCGTAAAAAACGGCAGGATACGGGAAATTCCCAGATTCCACGAATTAAGCATCCGCCGCATTGTTTTGTTGGATGACAAAATATTCATTATTTCGAAAAGAAATATTTTTGTGTTTGAGAATGGAAGAATAAAAAAGTTTAGCCATAACTTAACAAAGAGAAAATATTCTTTTTGGGGCATCGAAAAAGATAAAAAGGGCAATTTAATTGTTGCGACAAACGGAGAAGGTATTTACAAACTGATCGATACGACCTGGGTGCCCATTCCCGTGCCCGATTCGATACGCAAATTTTTTGGGGTGCGTAAAGGGCCAAACGGAAATTTGTTTTTCCCTTCATCTCAGGGACTTTTAAAATGGGATGGAAATTCTGTTAAATATGTACTTAAAATCAAACGCACCGTGTGGGATGTTATTCCAACCAAGGCGAACGGAATTTGGCTCCTGACCAGCAAAGGCTTGTATCATCTTTTGAGAAATAAAGTTTACATTTACAATAAAAATAACGGATTAATTACAACTGAATTTAACATGGGGGCTCTGTATTACGCGAACGATCATGATATTTGGTTTGGCGGCGTAGACGGATTGGTGCATTACAAGTTTCAAAAGCACTATCCCCTTGTTGATCCGGGCCTTTATATTTCGGCACTCAAATCACCCAAACACGCTTTTTATTACCCTTTTCCCAAAGAAATTACCCTTAAATATAGTGAGCACAATATCCAAATTTATTTTCATAAGATTGACTTTGGCAACATGCCGCATTACACCTATGCCTACTGGCTGGAAGGGCTAAATAAAGATACAATTACGGTTGACGATGCATCTTTGGATGTGGTCCGTTATTTAAATTTGCCGGACGGACACTATGTTTTTCATTTGTTCCTGACCAATCCTTTTACCGGCAGAGTTGCCATCCAGAGGAGCGTGTCGTTTACGATTTTGAATCCTTGGTGGAAAAGCATTCCTTTCTATTTTGGCGTTCTTTTATTTTTGACTTTGATTATGGGCGTAATTATCCGGTGGCGTGAATCGTATTTAAAACGCAGGAATGCGATGCTGGAGCAACAAGTTGAAGAACGCATGCAAGATATTAAACTCAGTTACAAATTACTAAAGCAGGAAACCGAAGAGCGCAAAAAAGCCGAAATTTCTTTGAAGAAGGAACGGGAGCAATTAATCGTTACATTACGTTCCATTGCCGATGGAGTAATCCGTACGGATAGCACTGGAAAAATTTTGTTGATGAATGATGCGGCCGAAAGAATAACCGGCTACGCGCTGGATGAAGTAATGCACAAACCATTGCGGAATATTTTACATTTGAACGATGAAGAAACCAATGAATCGATTGTCCTTCCGAATGATTTACCAAAAATTAAAAAGAGTTATTCCAAAACAAAATCGTTTAATGCTTATCTGAAAAACGATAGGTTAAGAACGAGAAAAATCGTTAACATCAGTTGGTCGCAAATCCGGGATGAGCAAGACAAAGAAAGCGGTTATGTTTGGGTTATTCGTGATATTAGTACCGAGCGGAAACTGGAAGCGGAAATTTTGCGTACCCAAAAACTGGAATCCATCGGACTATTGGCCGGGGGAATTGCTCACGATTTCAACAATATTTTGTCGGGAATTTTGGGCAATGCGCAATTGGCCAGAATGGGGCTGGACAAAGGAAAAGACATTCGCAAGTTTCTGATTGGCATTGAGAAAGCAACAGAAAATGCAACCCATCTGACCCAACAGCTTTTAACATTTGCCAAAGGTGGCGAACCGGTAAAAGAGATTATTAATATTAAAGATATGTTGTACGAGAGTGTCGAATTTGCCTTGCGTGGCTCCAGTGTGTCTGCCCGCTACAACATTGATGATAATTTGTGGCCGGTTGAAGCGGACAAAGGCCAGATAAATCAAGTTATTAATAATCTGGTCATCAATGCGATTCAGGCCATGCCCGGAGGCGGACAGTTAACACTGACCGCTAAAAATTTTGTTAAGAACGGACAAGAGAATGGCCTCGAACAAATAAAAGAAAAATTTCTGATTTTTATTTCGATTGAAGATACCGGACACGGTATACCCAAAGAAAATTTGAATAAAATTTTTGATCCCTATTTCACGACTAAGCAGCGGGGCAGCGGGCTGGGATTGGCAACGACGTTTGCGATTATTAAAAAGCATGGCGGGCATATTTCCGTTTCTTCCGAGCTGGGTAAAGGAACAACTTTTACCATCTTTTTGCCCGCATGTCCGGATAAAAAGATCAAAGAAAAAATTCGAAGAACCGAAGTTAAAAATTGGCAGGGCAAACGTGCTCTGGTAATGGACGATGAAGAATATATTCAAGAGTTAATGGGAAGTTTTCTGGAAATGCTCAAGATCTCCGCAGATTTTGCCGGTAATGGGGAAGAAGCAATTCAAAAATACAAACATTGTCTGGAAAAAGGTGAACCTTACGATTTTGTCATAATGGACTTAACGATTCGCGGAGGAATGGGGGGTAAAGAAGCTGTAAAAAGAATTATGGAAATTAACCCCCAGGCAAAGGTAATTGTAGCCAGCGGATATTCGACCGATAGTGTTCTGGCAAACTACAAAAAGTTCGGATTTTCGGGGCGTTTAAGCAAGCCGTTTAATTTGGAAGAGTTGGCGGAAGTTGTGAACGAGGTATTGTCACAAAATTAAAGTCCTTTAGGCACCTGGCCTAAAGGACTTTGGACTATTGTCTATTGTCATCTAAGTTGAAGTTCATCCACCAAATTTAAGGTATCCGGATTGTAAACGATCATTTTGACTTTTTTACCTTGCACATAAAAAAGCACTAAAGCATTCTGGGTGGTAAAGCCATGTGTAAAATCGGACCAGGGTGTTTTTTCCTGCGCATAGTAGGGGGCACCGGCCGCACCGTTGTTGATTTGCCAAACCGTCCGTGTTAAATGAATTTTCGGATGCGTGTAATTTTCAGGATAAATGGGCGTGTCCGGCCCGATTTGGGTGCGGCAATAGTTGTGTTCGTCCCCGGTAAGAATGGCTACCACTTTTGGGGTTTCGTTCACGATTAATTGCAGCAGTTGGTCTCTCCGTTCAATAATGCCTTGTTTTACCGGCTTCCCGGCTACAATCGCTCTTGGTTCATTTGAACCATTGTACCACATATCATCTTTTACGTGCCCGCCATTGGGGAAGAAGGGGGTGTGCTCGGTGACAAAAATGTGATCAATGGTGGGATCGTTTTGAAGTTTACGCAGCGTTTTCTTAACCCATTTTAACTGTTGATCCATAATGTAACCGTGTAAGTTCCCGCTTGTTTCCGGATGGCGTTTTAAGCTGGGAGCATACCAGTAATTGGAATTCATCACCACAACAGCCACGTTGTCATAGGTGTAATAAAAAACATTTTCTTTGTACGAGGGAAAATCAATCGTGTTTGGATCCGGATCGTAGTAGGCTCCGTCTTCACTTTCCGGGCCGTTTGTGGGGTTTACAAAGTTTTCGGCGAAAGTGGCCTCGGCCGATTGCTCGTCATAAGGAAAACGATCGATGGAGTACCAGCGGTTCTTCTCATCGGTAAAACTGTAAATGAGCGCCTCGTGATTGCCCATGCCGGCGATAACCGGAAAATAATGAGCAAAAGGCTCCACGGCTTTTTTCCAATTGGAATATTGCACATTCATTTCGTTTTTGTCGAGCTCGTAGCCGCTAACCAGATCACCGGTGAATTGGAAAAAGGCCACATCCTTTTGTGCGGCCAGGGCCAGAATTTTTTTGGTCATGTAAAAGTTCGGACCAAAGAAATTACGTTCTCCGCCGCCATTTCCTCCGCGCGAATCACTGGCATAGCCAAAAACAAAAGGCAAACGGCTGCCCGGTTTGGGCGCGGTTTTAAAGGAATAGGTCTGGCGGATTTTGCCAACGCTTAAACTGTAGGAATATTTTGTAGCCGGCCGTAAATGATCGATATGAATTTCGTGATGTGTGTCTGGATGAGAAGATGAGTAGGTCTTTCCGTTTAGTTCAATTTGCGCCTCTGCTGGCAGGCTGGTTTCGAACCAAATTGTAACACTGTGATCGGTTAACAGGCTTACAAAGGGCCCTTGAATAACCGTGGGAATCACTTTGAAAGGCCCTGTGCCTTCAAAAGAAACTCTTCCTTCGTAAAGTAGCTTTCCGTGCGCGTCAGCGATGCGGTAGCCCAGTGTCCCGAATCCCTTTTCTTCCCAATGAATCATGTCATATTTTCCGGAAAGCTTTTTGCGAATGTTTATGGTTGCTTTGCCGTTTTTGATTTTGGCTGCACTGTGGAAGTAAACGGGTTGCGGAAATTTATCCTGATAGTTAATGAACCCGTAATACATGATTCCCTCAAAATCGGGCATTTGAAAATCGAAAGAAAGCCCGCTTTCTGTTCCTTTAGGTTTGCCCGACAATTGGGCGATGGACAAAGGGGATTTGGGAACATTGGCAATGAATTGTTTTCCCCGAACCGTAAGGTATAATGCCCCGTCGTTATTACGGTGAATATTGGAATAGGATTTGGGAATGGTTTGAGAAAAAACTGTGTTTAAGAAAAAGAAAGAAACAAGTAAAAAATAAATCGAAGATTTCATTTAAGCCTCCTTGAGAAAATCGATAATCGGTCAAATTTAAATGATCATTGTCTAACAAACAATTAATTTTCATTAAAATTGACAAGCAGCAACAGATCGAAATTTATTTGCGAATATGGGGTAAAAAGAGGAGAAGGAATAAAAAAATAAGATGGAATGAGCAAAGCTATTTTTATTGTGCTTAATTTTTGTTATATTTACTATTTAAATATGATAAATTCATGGGATTTTTATTGAAGTTCGCCAGAATAATACGATAGGCGGGGAGGAAAAATACTTGAGATATAAAGTGCGCTATATTGGCGATCCGATTTTACGCAAACATGCTCAGGCAATAGATACTTTTGACAAGAAATTGCGTACGTTTGTTGATGATATGATTGAAGTCATGTACAAAGAAGACGGAATCGGATTAGCCGCTCCGCAAATCGGATTTTCCACGCGGATTATTGTTGTAGATGCCTCGGAGCTCATCAATGGTGAGTATCCTCGTCCGTTTATCAACCCGGAAATCATTGAGTTTTCTGACGAAACCGATGTTAAAGAGGAAGGGTGCCTTTCCATCCCGGGGGTTTACGAAGAAGTAAGGCGTGCGGTAAAAATTAAAGTAAAATATCAGGACGAAAAAGGTAAGGAATTTACCGAAGAATATACGGATTGGGTGGCCAGAATTTTGCAGCATGAAATCGATCATCTAAACGGAATATTGTTTGTCGATCGCATTAGTCCCATTAAACGACAATTGTTGATTGCCCAAAAGGCTATCCCGGCAATTTATTAGAAAGGAAAAGCATTGTGTTTCAAGTGGCAACAGTTCCGGAGCACGGTATAAACACCAATTTACTTGTCTTGTTTATTTCGGAAAGTTTTGTTAAGAAAAGAAAAAAAGATTTTTCTCTCTTCCCCGATAGCGTGCAAGCCACCTTGCAGCAGTATTTCCAGGTATTTAAAGATTTTAAAGGCGAGTTCAAAGAAACTCAGCTTTTGTATCAATCGGCAAATTCCGGAGTGCAGCGAATTCTTTTGGTTGGCATGGGCGATGAAGCAGGGCTAAAATGTCAGGATTTTCGGGAATTAGGATACACGTTTCAAACGGTGCAGGAAAAATTAAACACGAAACGCAACCACATTTACCTTGGAAATTTACGGGCTTGCCACAATACGCTTATCGAAAACTTGACCGAGGGGATTTATTTCAGGCAATATCGCTTCGATCAATACAAAAGCGACAAAAAAACGAAGCCTACCAACACGCGTTATATCTTTCTCTGTTCTAAAGATGACTATTCGCCCCGATTTCGTCAAGCCTTTTTGCGCACCCGCAAGATAATGAATGGAGTTTTTTTAGCGCGCGATTTGGCCAATCAACCATCGAATTTTGCTACTCCGAGAGACATTAAGGATAAAGTAATCCAGCATTTTTCACGCTATTCGACGATTCAGGTCGAGGTACTGGACAAAAAGGAACTGGAAAAGTTGGGTATGAATGCTTTGTTGGGTGTGGCAAAAGGAAGCTCTCACGAACCGTATCTGGTCATCATTAAATATTTGCCGCCATCTTCGAATAAAAAGCGTGTTGCTTTGGTTGGCAAAGGTGTAACATTCGACAGCGGCGGCATAAGTTTGAAACCTCCGGCAAATATGGATGAGATGAAATACGATATGTCGGGCGCTGCGGCTGTGGTGGGAAGTATGGAAATAATTGCCCACATGCAGCCCAAAATGGAATTTTATGGGGTTTTGCCATTGGTGGAAAACATGCCGGACGGCTCGGCCATGAAGCCCGGTGATGTGGTGAAATCTTATTCGGGAAAAACAATTGAAGTGCTCAACACAGATGCGGAAGGACGGTTGATACTGGCCGATGCTCTGGCCTATACCGTGGAAAAAATTAAACCGGGCATCGTGATCGATTTTGCTACCTTGACCGGCTCTATTATGGTAGCCTTGGGAGATAAACGCGCCGGATTGTTTACGAATTCCGATGAGTTGAAAAATGTGTTGTTTAAGGCCGGAGAAGAATCGGGCGATTGGCTATGGCCCATGCCTCTGGACGATATTTACAATAAAGAGCTGGAAAGCAATGTAGCCGATATAAAGAACATCGGAAGCCGTTGGGGTGGAGCGGTTACCGCAGCAAAATTTTTGGAGAATTTTGTTGGGAAGACGCTTTGGGCGCACATCGATATGGCCGGAACGGCAAACGATGTGAAACACCTTGGATATTGGGGGAAAGGTGCCACGGGATTTGGCCCCCGATTAATTGCTCAGGTTTTGAAGGGGTTGAATAAGATTTTGTAAATATTTGCTCGCGGCAGATACGTTTGGTCTGCCGCTTTGTGTTTTTGGTATGCCGAACAAGGTGGTGACTTTGCGCTTAGCCAAAAAAAATCAGATGATGCATTGAAAAGACGCGATGTATTGGTTCTCCTCAAAAAAAGTAAAAATATCATAAAAAGTAGAGAGGTGCCTCATGTATCCTACTAGTAATCCTGTTGCTTACGCCATTTACCTTCTTTTCTTTTTGAGCATGATCGGCTTATTTGTTTTTCTCATTTATCGTCGCGTGGTGATTATTCGCAAAGGAGAACCGAAAGATCGCTTTGATCAAATCGGTACTCGTGTGCTAAAAACAATTAAAATTGTTTTTGGCCAAACACGAATCCTTAATCCCCGTTTTTGGGATGGGGGAATTGCTCATGCCTTTATCTTTTGGGGATTTGTGGTTTTGCTGATTAATTCGACCAATGTGCTGCTCGGGGGACTGTTTCATGGGTTTCATTTTCCTTTCTTGGCGCCTCAAAGTCAGGCTCTGACGGCGTACAATTACATTCGGGATATTTTTGAAATCATCGTTACCGTGATGGTGCTTTACGCTTTTTTTCGGCGCCTTGTCCTTAAACCCAAGCGTTTGTCCAATCACTGGGACGGGTATGTGATTTTGACTTTTATCCTTCTGATCATGCTTTCGGATTTTTTTATGAATGGGGCCGAACGTGTAATGCATCCCGCCCATCTGGATAACGCTTCGCTAATGCATTATTTGATGGGTAATTGGTTTATTGCCCAAGGCATGGGATGGGAAACCGCTCATGTTATTTACAATGTGGGGTGGTGGGTTCATGCGGTAGTGGTTTTGGTTTTTCTCAATATTTTGCCGATTTCAAAACATTTTCATGTGATTACGGCTCCGTTTAATGTGTTTTTTCAACGGCTCGATTCCGGTTATCTTCCTGCATTGGATATTGAAAATGCCGAGCATTACGGCGCTTCCAAATTACATCATTTTGCCTGGAAAGATATTTTGGATGTTTATTCGTGTACGGAATGCGGACGCTGTCAATCGGTATGCCCGGCTTTTAATACCGGTAAGCTTCTTTCTCCCAAAAAGATTAATGAACACATGCGAGACTACATCAATGATAATATTAATGATTTGGTGAGGTTCTCACGCGAGGAACTGGAGGAGAAAGAACTTAAGGGAGATCCGTTAATTGGTGCTGTGATTCCCACGGAGATGTTATGGGCCTGTACAACCTGTCGGGCCTGCGAAGAGGCCTGTCCTTTGACCATTGAATTTATTGATCGTATTGTGGAAATGCGGCGAAGCCTGGTGCTGGAGGAAAGTGATTTTCCCAAGGAATTGCAGACGGCATTTAACGGTATGGAGCGTAACGGGAATCCGTGGAACATTAATGAAGATCGCTTAAAATGGGCAAAAGACGATGAAAGTATTCAGGTGAAAACGGTGGAGGAAAATCCCGATTTCGATATTTTGTATTGGGTTGGTTGTGCAGGGGCTTTTGATGAACAAGGTCAGAAAATTGCCCGGTCGTTTGCTAAAATTTTGAATAAGGCGAATGTGAACTTTGCGGTGCTTGGCAATCAGGAACAGTGTACGGGAGACAGTGCGCGGCGTGCGGGTAATGAGTATTTGTTTTCGATGTTGGCTGAAAGCAATGTGGAAACGCTGAATAATGCCGGGGTGAAAAAAATTGTAACAACTTGTCCGCATTGTTTTAACACGCTGAAAAACGAATATCCGCAATTTGGGGGAAATTACGAAGTTATTCACCATTCTCAGTTTATCGATCAATTGCTGAAAGATGGTAAAATTCATCTGAAAGAGGCAGAGAAGGTAAGAACAACGTTCCATGACCCGTGCTATTTGGGACGTCACAATCATGAATATGATGCTCCGCGCGATGTGTTGGTTCACGTGCAAGGACTTGAATTGACCGAGATGAAAAACAATCGTCAGCATAGTTTTTGCTGCGGTGCCGGAGGGGCACAGATGTGGAAAGAGGAAGAGAAGGGCAATGAGGCGGTGCGTCGTGCCCGTATGCAGCAGGCGATGGATGTACAGGCGGAACAGGTGGCAACGGCCTGTCCTTTCTGCTTGACGATGCTGAAAGATGCTAATACGGAACTGGAAGGAAATGTGGAGGTCAAAGATTTGGCCGAGATAGTGGCGGAACGATTGGGCTGATTGGAAATTAACGCTTCATGGTGGCAGAGCCGGAAAGGAAACCGTTTAAACGGTTTTGCCTTTCCGGCTTTTTTGTGTGGGGCGAAATCTGCGGGTGGGTAAACCGTTTAAACGGTTTTGCCCACCTAATATCCACAAAACCAATTAAAAACCATAAATTACATCGCATCCTTCAGTAATATTGGTTATTATGCAGTAATAGTTATTCCTGAAAACGAAATTTTTTTCACCAAACTTGTTATTTATCGCAAAAAGTGGTTGTTTTCGGGACTTTAAATTACTACTTTATGGTATGAATAAATTTTTTAAAATTTCGATTATCTACCTTGAAATATGAATATTGAAGAAATTTAATGGGCCTTTTGATAATTTTAAAAAAGCCAGTAACCAGTAAAACAATACTAATTCAACACAATTAAAAAAATTCTCTTTTACGCTAAATCAAAATGGGACTATTTTAAAAATAGAAAAGTAAGAGAGTATTTACCAACATAACAGGAGAAATTCCAATGGCGGAAGAAAAACGTTCAGCAAATGACATCTCACAAATCAGAGAATTGATTTTTGGTGACAAAATTCGTGAATACGATCGCCATTTTGCCCAAATCGATGAAACCCTGAACAAAATCAACGACGCCTTAAAAAAACATGACGAACAATTAGCCACCGTGCAAAAAGACTTGCAGCAGACCTCGAATTCTTTAACCGCAAAAATGGAGAGTGATATTTCCCGGATGCAAAAAGAATGGGAAGAAACCAAAAAGCAAATTTTGCGCAAGCTAGAAGAACTGGCCAACGATAAGGCCGATCGACTCAAAATGGGAAATTATTTGATTGAATTGGGCATGCGCTTAAAAGACGAAAATATGATGGAGCAAATTTTGGAGCAAAGTTCCAACGATGGAAAACGTTGATTCCACATTTAATGAGCCACAAGCGCGGGCTCTGGAAGAATTAAAGACCATTCTTCTGGCCGGAGATCGCCGGAAGCTGGCTGCTTTGGAAAAAGAACTGGAAAATCTTCGTTTAAGTTTAAACGACAAAGAACAGTTGCTCTCTATTCTGGATCCGGTAACAATAGAACTCTTGGCCAGAAAAATCCGTCATTCTCCACAAGAAATGGCCGATGTCCTCGCTCCTGCGGTAGGCCCCGCCATCCGCAAGCAAATAGCCTCGGCCAAAGACGACATTGTTGATGCGCTCTATCCTGTTATCGGGCAGGCCATCCGCAAGGCCGTTGCCGAAGCCATGAAAAACTTGGCACGTACGGTAAATGAAAAGCTGGACAAAGCCCTTTCGTTTCGTCTCCTTTCCAAACGTATCATGGCCCGGCTAAAAGGCGTCTCACCAGACGAAGCGGTATTAAGCGAAGTGCTTCCCTTCCGAATCCACGAGATATTTTACATTCACAAAAAAAGCGGAATATTGTTGGCCCATGCCTCACTAAGTTCCAAAGATAGCCCGGTAAAAGATGTGATCAGCGGAATGCTGACCGCCATCAAAAGCTTTGCCCAAGACGCCTTTAAAAACAATGGAGAAATACAGGATTTAAATGTCATCGAATACGATGATTTGCAAATTTATCTGGAAAACGGCAAATATGCCTTTTTAGCCGTGGTCATATCCGGGGTTCCACCGGAACAATTCTACCAAAAAATAAAAAATCTTGAAGCTACTTTACATAAACAATTTGCAGCGGCCCTTCGGGATTTCGATGGAAATCTTGAACCATATGCGCCTATTTCGAACAAATTGGCAAACTTTGTTCAGCAGTTTACTTCCGAAGCTACACCAGAACCTCCCAGGGCTCCTGCCTGGGCCAAAGTTGCAATTCTGTTAGCCCTTTTGGCGCTTTTTGCTGCCGGTATTTGGTATTTTACTCTTCGCCCGCAGCCCCAAGCGCAAACCAAAAAAATAATAACACCCAGACCGTTTGAATATTCCGCTTTAATTAGACAACTCAAACAACATTTTCCGCAAGGCTTAAAAAGCGATCTTTCTGAAATTAAATTTATTGCAGACGGAAACATTTTATTCATCGAAGGGCCCATTGAATCCCAGACGGAAGGCCTGCAAATAGCCGAGGCCGTCGCGCAAATTACCGGATTTCCCGTAGTGGTGAATGCATTACAAATTCCTTCGCGTAAAAACGAAGCCCTGAAAAAGATCGATCAAACATCTCTTTATTTCGGCAAAGGCGCCTGGCAATTAAATGGGAGACAAAAGGCACGTTTAGACTCATTGCTTCCGTACTTAAAAATATTTCCGGAAGCAACCATTTCCATAATGGGACACAGCGATGCATTGGGGAATGAAGAGGTAAATCGTCAAATTTCGCTAAAACGTGCCCAGGCAGTCAAAGAATATTTGGTTCAGCGTGGGATTCCCCCCGAAAAGCTGACCGTACGGGCATTGGGAAGTACCCAGCCGCTTCTTCCGAATAATTGTGAAGAAAACCGTGCTTTGAATCGACGGGTAAGTTTTAGAATATCCGGACAAAAATCTCATGAAAAATCCACAGCTCATTAAGAAAAAAATTTGCCTGTTAGGCTCCTTTAGCGTGGGGAAGACCAGCTTGGTACGTCGCTTTGTTTATGACGTGTTTGACGATTTTTATCTGTCAACACTGGGAGCAAAGGTATCGCAAAAAATTATGCCTCCGGTAGAAAAAGAAGACGGGTCACTTCATCAATTTCAATTGATGTTGTGGGATATTGAAGGCCAGGAAAAATTTAGCGACTATTTGCAAAACTATTTTCAGGGAAGTTCGGGGGCGGTTCTGGTTTTAGACCTGACACGTAAGGACTCCTGGCAGGTATTATCCGATTTAAAACAACAATTTTTGCAATTAAATCCCGGGGCAAAATTTGTGTTGGCCGCCAATAAAGTGGATTTGATTTCCGACGATCACCTCCACATACGCGAAATTGGCGATTTTGCCCGCGATTTGCAAATCGATTATTTTTTAACCAGTGCTAAGGATGGCCGAAATGTAGAAGCTTTATTTCGCCATTTAAGTATGCAGCTTTCAGAATAGTTACTACCATGGGAAAAGAAAAATACGAACAAATTTTAGAATATTTACAAATTGCCTATGCTTGTCTCACGCCCGACGGTACTATTCGGGAGGCAAATAGCTTGTTCTCTCAGGTAGCCGTTTCCTATCCTCAAAAAACACAAATCGACGATTGCGTTCCCGAGATAGCAGGGTTGGAATCGGTAATGCGCGAATTAGTTACGGGCAAACGTCATATTTTTACCCTGAAGTTTGTACAAAAAGATTTTCAGGGTGAGATTCACTATTATCATTTCCATTTACTCAAAGGGCAAAGCCCTTCCTGTCCGATCATCTTTTTTGCTCAGGATGCCACAGAACAGGCATTGAATCGTCAGAAAATTTTACAGCAACGCAATGAAATTCTGTTATTACAGCAAATTGCCGCCGAGCGCAAGCATTTCCTTTCTTCCAGCATTCTTGGAAATTCTCTTCCCATTAGGCACCTACGTGAGATGGTACAAAAAATTGCCCGTGTTTCTTCTTCGTCAGTTTTGCTTTTGGGAGAGAGTGGAACAGGTAAAAATTTAGTAGCCAACGTAATCCATTATAATTCTTCCAAAGCAAAATATCCTTTTGTCGAAATCAATTGCGCGGCCATTCCCGAATCCTTGCTCGAAGCCGAACTCTTCGGTTATGAAAAAGGTGCCTTTACTACGGCCGTTAATGCCAAACAAGGCTTGTTAGAAGAAGCCCACCAGGGAACATTGTTTTTGGATGAAATTGCCGAACTCCCCTTAAAACTTCAAGCGAAATTGCTTTCGGTATTGGAAGCTAAAACTTTTCGGCGGCTGGGCAGCAACAAACAAAGAGAAGTCGAATTCAGACTAATTGCCGCCACAAATCGTGACCTGGCCGAATTGGTACGGCAAGGTGAATTTCGCGAAGATTTGTTCTATCGTCTAAACGTCGTCAGCCTAAAATTGCCCCCCCTGCGCGAAATGGGAGAAGATGTACTGATTATTGCCGACCATTTTCGACAAGTTTTTAATTTGGAATTCAAAAAAGATGTGCGAGGCTTTTCTCCCGAAGCACGCCAGGCTTTGCTGGCCTACCACTGGCCTGGTAATGTGCGAGAATTAAGCAATTGCATCGAACGCGCCATGATTTTTACCGACGGACCCTTTATTGAAAAAGAGCAATTGCTGCTGCAACCGCTGTTTAAAGAAGAACAGAAGCTGCGTTGGCAGGTACCTGACACCGGCCTGGATTTGGAAGCGGTTGAAATACAACTTATCCGATCTGCTCTGGAAAAAGCAAAAGGCAATAAAACAAAAGCGGCCCAACTGCTTGGCCTTTCCAGAGATACGTTGCGTTATCGTATGGAAAAATATAACATCTCTTGAACAATAGCTAAAATGTGGGGATTTGCCCCAACAATGCGTCATTTCCCCTTGTTTATCCCTCTCGATAAGCTGCTTTCATAAATTTCTTTCTTAACAAATCTGGTGCACTCTCTTTATCTACTGGAAATAGCATTAATTCCTTTCGGGTGCTTGTACCAAAGGCTTTGAATTTGAAAAAATTATGTCTTTGGCATGATTTGTGTTCTTATAAATAGAAATACCGTTAAAATGCCATCCAAGCAAACAAGGAAGAATTAAATGAAGCTTATTTGCCCGATATGTAACAAAGAACAAACCATTGCGCCGAATGCGCTATTGGGGAAGTTTTTTATTTGTGCCTATTGTCATAGTATTGTCTCGTGGGACGAAGCCATCTACCATCAGGAAAAAGAAGACAATAATGATGACGGGGCAAATCCCACAAATAAAGGGGCAAATCACACAAATATTGTTCCTTGATGGAGTGAAAAAAATTAGTTTGCCATTTAAATACGGCCCGGAAAACTAAAAATAAAAAATTGGCACGTCTTTTGATAGTAATTAGGCGACATAGGTTAAAACCATTTATTTTTAAGGAGGAGCTATGAAAAAATTGTTAATGGTCGTGTTTCTGACAGGCCTGTTAAGCGTATCTGCCTTTGCAGATGAAACCGCCGGAAAATTCGGCATCGGTGTTAAGGGAGGCGCAATTACTTACCGAGGGGATATTGCCAATCCCGAAATTTACGGGTATTACAATGTTCTCGCCCAATATTGGTTTACCAATGTGGTGGGCGTCGCATTTAATTATGGAAAGGGCAGGCTTTCGGCCGCAGAAGCCAATCACTATTTTAAAACCAATATCTGGAATTATACGTTATTGTTAAAAATCAAACCGTTTACTTCTTGTAAGTTGAATCCCTATCTCGCTATTGGATACGAAATGTTTGACATTCATCCCAAAGGAAGAAACGGTTGGGGCTTACCAAATTATAATGCCGGTAAATATGATAAAATTAACGGCGGCATTCCTCTGGGAGTTGGATTCTCTTATTTTTTGAACGAAGTTTTGTCTCTGGATGCCGAATTCTTAGCCCATGTTTCCACCACGGATTATGTGGATGACCTGAAGGTGGGAAGCCGTACTGATAGCTATTTGACCGCTGCGATCGGGTTGACGTTTAATCTGGGTAAACCCAAAGATACCGACGGTGATGGCATTCCCGACAGAATCGATAAAGATCCTTTGCATGCGGAAGATTTTGACCACTTTCAGGATGAAGACGGTGCGCCCGATCTGGATAACGATCAGGACGGCGTTCCTGATAAAATCGACAAAGCACCGCTGGAACCGGAAGATCGCGATGGTTACCAGGATAATGACGGTGTGCCTGATCCTGATAATGACGGAGACGGTATTTTGGATGTAAACGACAAAGCACCGAATCAGCCCGAAGATAAAGACGGCTTTGAAGATCAAGACGGCGTACCCGACCCCGATAATGATCACGACGGCATTGTTGATGCCAAAGACAAATGCCCCGATCAGGCCGAAACCGTTAACGGTTACGAAGATAACGACGGATGCCCGGACAAAAAACCGGAAATTGCCGTGGAAAAAGGTAAAGCAATTGTCCTGGAGGGTATCAATTTTGCTTCGGGTAGCGCCAAATTAACCGCCAATTCCAAAACGATTCTGGACAAAGTGGTTCGGACATTGCGTGAAAATCCCGAAATCGAAGTAGAAATCCGCGGGTATACCGATAATACCGGTAGCTACGAAGGCAATGTCCGCCTTTCGCAAAAACGTGCCGAAGCCGTGCGGGATTATCTGATTGCAAATGGCATCGAAGCATCGCGCATTGTGGCTAAAGGATACGGCCCGGCCAATCCTATTGCAGATAACAGCACTCCGGAAGGCAGAGCCAAAAACAGAAGAATCGAATTCTACCGCATTAAATAAATATTGCCGGGATGGCAGGAAGCACGATGTAAGGCTTCCTGCCATTTTTTGTTATAATGATTTTCTAATTCCGAAAAAGAAAAACAGGAGAAAGATACTATGGAAAATTTACAGGCTTATTACAACCAGGGGGTGGACTTTCTGTTAAAAGTAGTTCCCCAGTTTTTGTGGGCCATTGTCGCATTACTGGTTGGCTTGTGGATCATTAAACTACTTTTAAAAGCCAGTAACAAGGCTATGGAGAAAGCGAATGTGGATGTTTCGCTTAGAAAATTCCTCAACAGCTTAATTGGCATCGGATTGAAGGTATTGCTTTTAATCAGTGTTGCCTCCATGTTGGGTATTGCTACCACTTCGTTTATTGCGGTCATCGGTGCTGCTGGCTTGGCTGTAGGCTTAGCTTTGCAGGGCAGCTTGGCCAACTTTGCCGGGGGCGTACTTATCTTATTGTTCAAACCGTTTAAAGTGGGTGATGTCATAGAAACCCAGGGGCATACGGGTAAAGTAGCCGAAATACAGGTGTTCAATACCGTTCTTAAAACGCCCGATAATAAAACCGTTATCGTACCTAATGGGGCAGTTTCCAATGGTAGTATTGTTAACTATTCTACCGAAGAAAAACGGCGGGTAGATATGACCTTTGGTATTGGTTACGAAGACGATATTCAGAAGGCTAAAGATATTTTAATTGACCTTCTGGAAGAAGATAAGCGCATCCTGAACGACCCGGTACCGCAAGTAGTGCTGAGCGAATTAGCCGATAGCTCAGTGAATTTTGCTGTACGTGCCTGGGTAAAGGGAGCCGATTATTGGGATGTTTATTTTGATATGCAAGAAAAAGTTAAAAAGGCTTTTGATGCCAATAAAATTTCCATCCCTTATCCTCAACACGATGTGCATTTATTTAATGAAAAATGATTTGTTGAAGAGCTATGCCCAGCAACCTTCAACGCAAGGCAAGTTCGGCCGGGAATGGCTTCCCGGCTCTTGCCTCTTTTAAACTCATGGATGATGTTTTATTCTAAGAGGCGATAATGACTGAGCAGAAATTACACAAATTTTCTCCATAATCTTTGGGCGGGTAACAAACCGAATTTTGACCTTCTTTTAAGTGCCCTGATTTTTTTAATTATCTATAATTTGGGATTGTTCGGGCAATACATTAAATTAACCGGGCAAAACAAAATAGTTCTTAGCTGAGGGATCAGGGATCCTTGGAAGAATTTCCATCTAAAGAATTTATTAAATTATATTATTTTTCGGTCGAGAATACCCGAAGAAAAAAATCTTTACAAATTCGATAAAAAAAAGTTAAATTATTTACCGAACGACGGATTTTTTGAAATTTTGGGCAGGTAACACAGGGATTATCAAATCTTTCCAAAAAAAATCCGAAATTTTGATTAATGGCAAGTTTTAAAAGTTGTATTCTAATAGAAAACACATAAAAAACGAGGAAATTGAGAGATGCTAAAAGGTACTGAGGCCATTGAGATTAAAAAGGGAGTTTTTTGGCTGGGAATATATCGTAAAGAGCAATTAGAATTAAATATTTATCTGCGTGTTTTTGAAAAAGATGATAAACGGATTAACATGGTTATCGATCCAGGGCCTCCGGTGGTATTTGATGAATTACGGGTAATTCTGGAGAAAAAAGTAGGGAATCTAAAAAAAATACAATTGGTTTATTTAAATCACCAGGATCCTGATGTGTGCTTTAATACCATGTATTTATCCAAATATAATCCGAAATTAAAGGTGATTTGCACAGAGGATACCTGGCGTCTGGTCAATTTTTTGGGGCTCTCTTCCAATCAATTCCAAAATATCGATAAGTTCAAAAGTCTGCGCGGAAAACTTTCTACCGGACATACTTTTCAGTTTATTCCTACGCCTTTTTGCCATTTTCGCGGTGCAACCATGCTTTATGACGAAGAATCGAGGGTTCTCTTTACGGGCGACCTTTTTGGCGGTTTAACGTATTCGGCCGGGTTATACGCGACCTCCGTTAACTGGCATGGCATTCGCTTGTTTCATCAAATGTACATGCCCAGCCAGGCGGCTATTCAAGCTGCGATCGATGCTATTCGTAATTTGCGTCCCAAACCCGAAATTTTAGCACCGCAACATGGAGCCCTTATCAAAGGCGATTTGATCGAAGAATTCATGGAAAACCTGTACGATTTGCCGGTCGGACCGGAATTGTTGATTTCCCGCAGCGAAGAAAAAGAATTTTACATTGAAGCGATTAACGAAATTATTGACACTGTGAGTAAACGGGTGGGAAGTGAAATTGTGACAACGGCTTTCGAAAGAGTAAATGCGGATTCGACCTTCCCGAATTTATTCGAACTAAATGGAGATGGTAAAGTCTGGAATATTAAAATCGATCCGGCGAAGTCATTTAAGCTGTGGGTGGAAAATTTGCAACAGGGCCAGCCACGACAGGTACAAGAAGTGATCAAGAACGCTATCCTGAAAGCATCGGTAGATTGGAATTTGCCGTTGTACGAATCATTTAAAGAAGAAGCAAACGAATTGGATGAAGATACCATCGAAGAAGCTTGAGATATTGAAGGTACTTTCTTTGTTTTGTCTAAACGCCGGGAAAACATTTCCGGCGTTTTTTTTGTGAATTTTGCCAGGCGCTCTGTGCGTGGAATTTTCTCTAAAAAGCCCCCTGCTGACAATGCGATCTTTCCTTTGACATTCTTATCTTATTTTAATAATTTTAAATGCTTGAGTAAATTAACGGAACTCAATAGTTTGGGCATTCGTTGACTATTAAAACGACTAAAAAATTAGATATTTTGATTAATGAAAAAAATAATTTTAATCTTTTCTATTATTGTTACTTTTTTGGGAATCTTCCTTGCTGCCTTGCCAACCTTGTTACGAATTACTGGGCTGGCTAACCCCATAAAAAAACATTTTGTTACCTCTTTAGTAAACGGGAAACCATACTCTCTAAATTTGGACGATTTTAGAATTGGTCTTGGTACGCTGGAGTTAAAAAACGTAGCGGTAAAGGCCAAAGACCATCGTTATGATTTTGGGGTTGAGAGCATTCAATTCGGATTTAATATTTCCAAATTGATCCTAAATTTTGGTACTCCCATTAAGGCATTGCAATCCGTGACATTGGTTAAACCTTATTTAATTTTCCGGCAAAAGGCAAAGTCTTTCGCTTCCGAACAAAAACCGGCCTGGGGCAATGTACAGGAACTTTTGCAAAAGATAAACCGGGAACACGCCATTAAGTTCTTTCGCATTGAACAGGGAAAAGTCGTTTATGAACAACAAGATGGGCAACGATTGATCCTTGGTGAAAATTTAAATGGCATTTTGAGAAGCGACAACTTCTCCCGAATCGATTTTTCGCTGGGCGGACAATTGTTTTCCGATCAAACAGATCAGGCACAGATTTCGGGGCGGGTCAATTTAAAACAACAAACGCTTAGGCTTCTGTGTAAATTTCAGCAATACGAACTGGCCAAGTCAACCATTCGCCATTTTATTGGAGAATTTAAGCCGGTTTCCGGAACGATCAAGGGATGGATGCTATTGGAAGATCGCCATTTTAATCCGGATAGCCTGCGCCTGAACGGCGAGTTGACCTTCTCGGATCTTGCCGTCCGCAAGGACAACGAAACCGTACAAAGTGCCAACTTTAAAATGGTTTTTTCTAACAATCGCGTGACAATCGATTCGTTAACTGCACGGTTTGCCTCGGCCTCCATTGCGGGTAAGGCTTGGGTGGACGATATCTTTCATCCGCACGTTTTTATCGATTGGGATTTGAAAAATTTTGTGCCCGGCTCATTCTTTCGAAATTTCAAGCAAAAATGGTACGGAAAAGTGCCCGTGGAAGGCCACCTGACTGCCGAGTTTGATTTGCAAAATAACAGGGGGAAGCTGGCTTTTTCCAATGGAAAAATTAGACTGGGCAAAGAGAAAATTTTGGAACACGTGCGCAGCCATATTTTTATTTATCCCGATTCCGTCCAAATGACCGAGTTCCTGGCCCGAATGGGCCGTAGCAACCAATTGATGCTGCGAGGGCTCTTTCGGAAATCAACGCAAACGGTTCGCCTTGCGGCACAAATAAAGCACTACACAGCCACACACAAAATCTTTGATCGCCTTTCTCAAAAGGTGCACGAAGTTAACCTGCAATTAAACTATGCCTTAGCCTCAAATAAAATCGGTGGAACATGGAAGTACGCTCTGAAAGATTCTTCCGCAGCCCTGTTTGCCATGCAGGGAAATATCACGGGAAACAGAAATTCGCTCGATATCGTTTTAGCACGTTCAACAGACAAGCAGTTTAAGGCCGAAATGCGTTTGTTGCGTTTGGAAACCCAGCCATTTATTCAAAAGGCAGAGATCAAAAATTTCCCCTTTGAACAATTTACAACCGCTCCTTTTTTGCTCCCGCTTTTGCAACGCATTAACAGCGAGTTTGAGCTCAGTGGTCCCCTGAATCGTTTGAAGGTGCATGTCCTTTTTACGGATGAAGAGAATCCCAAAAACCAGAGCGAGCTCTTGGCTACTTTAAGCAACTTGCTGAATGGCACGCGGTCGCTCGTTGGACTGGTACGAATCAAAAATATTTCCGGGAACACTGCCATTAAATTCGGGGAAGACTTTTTACAGGGACATTTCCACTTTCAGGATCAAATCAAGGGAAATCTTTCCATAGATCTTTCCAAAGAACACTACCTAAACGGAGAACTCCAGTTTAGAAATTTCAATGTGGTTCAGGCTCTGAGCGATTCGGTGGTTCGCGACAATTTCAGATTTTTGGGTACACTAAACGGCAAAGTGCAATTAAGCGGCGATTTGAACAATCCCACCGTAACGGCTGATCTTTCGGGCGATCGATTCGTCTTTCACGATGTGGGATACTACCAGGCGGGCCTTCGGCTAAAGGCCGATAAAGATTCGCTTATTATCGATTCTACCTACATTGCCATGAATAACCTGCCCGTTTTTCAGGGGAAGGCCCGTGTTTTGTTCTCCGGGAAAAATGTGGAAGGCGTTTTCTCCGGGCGCAGCGTTGATCTGGAACAGATCATGTCCAGTATTGCACCGAACAAGTTTACCTTAACTGGTCTGGCCGACTACACACTACATGTGAGCGGGGCACTATCCAGGCCCCAACTGGATTTAAATCTTCGTGTGGCCAATGGGGTGCTGGATCGCGTTGCGTTTGATGAATTGAAATTGCATGTCCAAAACGAATACCTGAACGGGGGAAATTTGTTTTCGGGCAAGAATCAAATTTTGAATATTGATCAGATCAGCCTTCTCAAGAACAACAAATTCGAATTAAATGGTCTGGGACAGGTGCCCTTGTATTCTTCCGGAAATATCGATTTGTATTTAAATTTTAAGGGTGATCTTTTTAGTATTATTCCGCTTTACCAGCCGTTCTTTCGCAAAGGAATTTCGGATGTCGATTTGCATCTGGCGTTGGGCGGCACTCCGGAGCGTTTGAGGCTGAGTAGCGGGTATCTTTTGATCAACCAAGGGGAGCTCTGGCTGGAATCAGTGGCGCCGCACATTCGCAACATTACGGGTGTTATCGAGAAAAAGAGTCAATCGAATCAGGTTAATTTGATTAATATTACCGCCGAAAGTGGCGGAGAAAAATTAACGATCAATACCGTACGCGATGTAACCCTGGCCGACGGAACCCGGCTTCATCCCTGGTATTTTAAAGGCATCGATCTGGATTTTGGCGTTCTGAAAATGGAAACGACGGGGCGAGGCGTTCAGGTACACATCCCCAATTTAATGCTTCCCAAATATGACGGACGCTTGGCTTTAAGTGGCATGAAGCCGGGCGAAAGTTTCTATTTTGCCGGACCAGTGCGTCACCCGTTGTTGCACGGGAAAATTACCGTTTACGATACGCGCATGACTTTTCCTTTTATCGAAAGTGGCAGCCCGACAAGCGGTCCTAATCCGGTTATTGAGTTTTTGACCAATATCGATTGGGATGTGTTAGTCGTTTCCGGTGAAGATGTGGTGTACACGCGTGATATTCCGGCCTACATCGACAACGTAAATACGGAATTGTTCGTCGATGAATCCAGCCCCGGCCTGCATTTCAAAGGAATACTCAGCAATAACACCTTCCGGGTTTCGGGTAAAGTCAGCTCTTCGCGCGGGCGTCTGGAATATCTGGATCAAACTTTCCGCGTCGATCATTTCCAGGCGGAATTCACAGAAAACAGCCTCTATCCGTTCATTTCCGGGCAGGCCTGGACGACCATCCGGGACAGCATTGGAGCCGTGCCCAAGACGATTTACCTGAAACTGTACGCGGTCGATCCGGAAACCCGGCAGGAAAAACAGCAGGGTAGTCTGGAAAATTTCAAATTTAAATTGGTCTCGGCCGACCCTCAAATCGGCGAAGATCAGGAACGCGTGTTGTCCTACCTGGGCTTTTCCGTCGGGAATTTACGGGAAAAGGCAACCAGTGTGGGAGGCGCCGTAACCGAAAAGTACATCTTCCGTCCTCTGTTCCGTCCCATTGAGCGCGCCATTGAGAAAAGTTTAGGTATTGATTTTGTGCGAATAAATTCTAATATTGCTAAGAATTTGTTTTTTACGAGTATCGGGTACGGAAGTAAAAATTTTGGAAAGAATCAACCTTTGATAAATCCTTTTAATTCGCCCATCCCATACCTTTTTCTTATTCAAAGTTCCGAGGTAACGTTGGGGAAATATTTGACGCAAAACTTATATTTATCGTACACCGGACAATTGGTTTCGGTGTACGACAAAACCAAGCCGACCTTTGATATTAATCATTCGTTTGGCATCGAATATCGATTTTTAAGAAACATTTTACTTGAATTTGAGTATGATCGAGAATTGATGGGCTATTACAAGGTGCCCAACCAAAAACAATATTTGGAAGATTTTAAGATCAGACTGAGACATTCATTCACATTTTAAGATGGAGGTGACTGTGCAGAGAACCTTTGGTTTCCTGTTCGCTCTTTTACTGTTTGCGACACTCGCATTTGGGCAAAGCCAAAAAGTAACGATTCATACCTTAAGCATTATAGGCAACGAAACGGCCGATGAGAGCATGATTCGCCTGAATTCAGGCTTGCGTGCCGGGCAAAAAATCAACGGAGAAGATATTCAGAAGGCCGTTAAAAATCTGTGGGCTCTAAACATCTTTTCAGACATCAAGATTTTTGTCACCAATCAAAGCATAAATGGGCTGGACCTGGTTATTCAGGTAAAAGAATACCCCCGTTTGCGCGACGTTATCATCAAAGGAAACGATGCGCTTTCCAAAAAAGATGTGGAAGAAGAACTGAACACTTACCGCAGCATGGTGGTGTCCGATTACAAAATTTTCAACATGCGCGAACGTCTGCTAAAAAAGTACCACGACGAAGGCTATTTGTTGGCAGAAGTCAATATCGACACGGTGGCTGCGGGAAAACATTACGTGAATTTACTGGTCAACATTAATGAAGGAAAAGAAGTACAGGTCAAGAAGATTCGTTTTCATGGAAATAAGCATTTCTCCGACGGAAAACTTAAAGGGCAAATGAAAGAAATTAAGGAAGACCGCTGGTGGAGAAGTGCCGATTTTGATCCTAAAAAGTTCGAAGAAGACAAACAAAAAATTATCGCCTTTTACAAGGAGCACGGCTTTCGCGATGCGGAAATCGTAAAAGATTCCATCTCGTACAGTCCGGACAAATCGGATTTGTACATCGACATCTGGATTGACGAAGGACAAAAATATTACTTCGGCGACATCACATTCGAAGGAAATACGATTTTTTCCGACGAAGTTTTGCGCGCGGCTCTGGACATCGAAAAAGGGGACGTGTACAATCAGAAGAAATACGATGAAGGGGTACGCGACCGGTTGCAAAAGCTTTATTTCAATCAAGGTTACCTGTTCGCTAACATTCAGCCGCGCGAGATTCCGGTGGGCAAAGATACGCTGGACATTCATTTTAGAATTATCGAAGGCAACGTGGTACGCATCAAAGAAATCATTATTGAAGGAAATACCAAAACCAACGAAAAGGTTATTAGACGCGAGTTTAAAATTCACCCCGGCGATGTGTTTAACAGCAGCAAATTGGAACGCTCCGTCCGCGATATTACCATTTTGAACTATTTTGCCTACACCAATCCCGAAGTTAAGCTGATTCCCAATGACGATCGCTACGTGAACCTTTTGCTAAAGGTAAAAGAAAAATCTACGGACATGGCAAATATGTCGGCCGGTTACAGCCAGCGCGACGGATTGATCGGAAGTATTGGGCTTACCTTTAACAACTTCTCTCTGGCGCATCCTTTTTCCGGCGGTGACGGGCAGCGTCTGGTATTCGATTGGCAATTCGGAAGCATTTACCGTTCGATTTCTTTAAGTTTTACCGAACCCTGGATGTTTAATACACCGACTTTAGGCGGCTTCTCTTTGTTCGATACGCGCCGCGGCGGCGGTTATTATCCCTGGGATCAGAAAGATCGTGGGGCATCGGTGCGTTTGGGGCGTCGTTTTTACTGGCCGGACAACTATTTTCGTGGCGATTGGATCTTCCGTTATGCTCTGTCGCAAATTTCAAACATCCGCGATCCGGAGCTGGCGGCAAGTTACCGCTCCTATTTCGGTGAGAGCGGCCAAACCAAACAGATCAGTTTGACACAAATTATTACCAGAGATAGCCGAAACAATCCGGAATTTCCTACCCGCGGTTCGGTAAATTCGTTAACCACCGAGCTTTCCGGAGGCCCTCTGGGTGGCGATCAGGACTTCTTTAAAACTTCGTTTTTGTCGGAATGGTACATGCCTTTACCGTTTGGGCTTGTCCTTTACAGCCACAACAAATATGCCTTTTTGGTTCCGCTCTTTAAAAAGACGCGCATTCTTTACGGAGAATATTTTTATTTGGGCGGCAGCGGCTTGGGCTTTTCCGAACAGTTGCGCGGTTACGACGACGGCCAGGTAGGGCCATTAACGCAAAACGGCAGCCCGCTGGGCGGCAAGGCTATGGTACGCAATACGCTGGAATTGCGTTTCCCCATTTCTCCCAATCCGACGATTTTCGGCTTGTTTTTTGCCGAAGCCGGTAACGCCTGGCGCGAACTTGCTGAAATTAATCCTTTCAATTTACGCCGCTCGGTCGGATTTGGTGTGCGCTTGTTTATGCCCATGATCGGAATTATCGGCATCGATTTTGGCTACGGTTTCGATTATTACAACGAATACGGACAGCGCCACGGAAAATGGAAAGTGCACTTCCAGTTTGGCCGATTTTAGTTCGATTTGGACAATAATTGTATTTTTTATATATTCGATGATTTATTAATTGAAATTGTTAAAAAATTTTAGGAGGTAAGACGTGAGAACTTATGCATCATTTTTAGCCATTCTGTTTGTAGGATTAATGATCCTGCCGGCCAGAGCCCAGAAATTTGCCTATGTGGAATCACAGCGCATTTTGAACGAATATCAGGAATATGTAGATGCCCAAAAACAGTTGGAACAGCTTCGTAACAAATACGATGCGGAATACCAGAAGATGGTAAAAGAGTACAACGACCTGTTGCAGGAAATCGATTCGCAAAGCTTGCTTTTGAGTCCCGAGAAAAAGCAACAAAAAATGCAGGAAGCGCAGGACAAAGCCCTGGCCATCGAAAAATACAAATACGAAAAATTAGGCCCTCAAGGTGAATTTTATCAGAAGAGCATGGAAATTACCAAACCCATTATCGATAAAATCAACAAATTGATTGCCAAAATCGGAGAAGAAGAAGGCTACGATTTTATTTTTGATGCATCTTCCGGTGCGCTGGTTCATGCCAAACCCAAGTACGATATTACCGATCAGGTGATCGAAGAATTGAACAAAGGCATGAACACTGGCAAAAAGAAAAAGTGATTTGGACCTGTCCATGACGTTAAAAGAAATTGCCGAAGCGATTAACGGGGAATTGCACGGGCCTGAATCGCTGGAAATTTCAGGCCCGGGTAAAATTGAGGAAGCGCATCCCGGTGAAATAACTTTTTTGGCCAATCCGAAGTACAAACAATTCTTAAAAACCACCAGGGCCAGTGCCATCATTGTGGAAACGGAATATCCTGAATTGTCCATCCCTTACATTCTGGTTGGGAATGCGTATTTGGCCTTTATGCAGGTGCTGCGCCTGTTTACACCAAAACAGCACGACTATTTTGAGGGTATTTCACAAATGGCCTTTGTGCATCCCACCGCACAGGTTCATGCGACGGCCAAAATTGCTCCGCTGGCCTATGTGGGCCCCAATGTGACCATTGGCGCGGAAACCGTGCTCTATCCCGGAGTAGTGATTCTCAAGAATGTTACGGTGGGTGAGCAATGCGTGCTTTATCCTAATGTTTCCATCCGCGAAGATTGTGTGATTGGCAATCGGGTAATTTTACACAATGGGGTGGTAATCGGGAGCGACGGATTTGGCTTTG
>Ga0256914_1000339_pt1 | contig 45948 bp, 40 predicted proteins | sample HulkmetaG_FD_191571 | JGI IMG/M metagenome (GOLD analysis project Ga0256914, IMG submission 191571) | Hydrothermal chimney microbial communities from Main Endeavour vent field at the Juan de Fuca Ridge, Pacific Ocean - Hulk | ecosystem: Environmental > Aquatic > Marine > Hydrothermal vents ...
TTAATAATCCTAAATAAATATCTTCTATCTTTTTTACATAGCGCTCTAAGCTATAGTTTTCTTTAACAAACTTTAGGGCATTTTGCCCTAACTCTAATCTTTTATTAACATTTTCTAATAAAAACTTAACCTGTTTTGTTAAACTTTTCGAATCTTTTACAGGAACCAATAATCCTGTTTCCATATCTTTAATCACCTCAGGTACTCCTCCTACAGGTGTTGTAACAATAGCCTTACCAGCAGCCATTGCTTCAAGCACTGTAAGAGGAAGCCCCTCTTCTAATGAAGGTTGAACTATAATATCTGTAATAGCTAAAAGTTGAGGAATATCCCTTCTAAAACCTAAAAATTTTACATAATCTTTAATCCCTAACTCTTTTACATAATGCTCCATTCTTTTTCTATACTCTTTATTGGGTGATTTATCTTCACCTACAATAAGCCCTAATATATTGGGATAATAATCTTTTAACTCAGCAAGCATCTCTAAAAAATACTTATGCCCTTTAACTTCGCTAATATGACCAATGATTGTAATTATAGTTTTATCTGTTGATATACCTAATTCTTTTCTAAATCTATATGAATCAAAATCTTTAAGATTATACTTCTCTATATCAACAGCATTTGAGACAGGTATAATTTGTACGTCTGGTATTACTTGTCTAAAAAGTGGTTCTACTTCTTTTGCTAAGTACTGATTACACGGGATAATTAGATGTGGTTTTATTTTAAACGCCCATTTAATAGTATTAATATTATAAATAGGATAATGTAAATGACATATACGAGGTATATTACATACCCATGCAGCAAAACTAAGAGCATGGTAAGTAACAAAACAATTAGCATGAAAAAGAGCGGGTTTTCTCTTATAGAATAACAAACACCTTTTTATATTAAGGTGAGCCAATTTCAACTTATTAGTTTGTCTTAAAAATGTCTCCTGATTTACTACATCAAAATCTATATTAAGATGCTCTAACTCTTTAGTAAGTGCCCCACTTCCTGGACAGATAAAATAAGGGAAAAATTCTTTTCTATTAAAAGCAGATATGATATCTAATAAAACTTTATTCCCGCCTCCTAGTATAACAGAATTTACAGCATATATTATTGTGTTCATCTATTAACCTTTAAAAATTATTAAAAATATTAACTACATAATCAACTTGTGAATACTGCATGTTAGGATAAAGCGGTAATGTCAATTCCCTTTTACCTATTATCTCTGTATAAGTTAGATCACTACAGCCAACCTCTAAATCTTTATAAAAACTAAATTGATGTATTGGCCTATAGTGAATGCTTGTTTGAATGCCATTTTCTCTTAAATACTTCATAAGTTGTGTACGATTGATCTTTTCATCAAGTAAAATAGGGAATATATGATAAGAAGACCTCTCTTTATAATCTTTAAATGGAATAGATATAAACTCACATTCAGAAAGCCTTTCTTTATAATAGTCAACTAACTCTTTTCTCTTTTTGTTATTGGTATCTAGCTTCTTTAATTGTACCCTTCCAATTGCTGCTCTTATCTCATCTATTCTATAGTTAAACCCTAAACTAACTACATCGTAAGAAAAGGCGTGACCTTTGTGCCTATCTAAAGTTAAAGTAGTCATACCATGAGAACGCAAAAGTTTTAACTTTTCATAAAGCTCCTCATTATTGGTAACCACCATCCCACCTTCACCAGTGGAAAGATTCTTGTTTGAAAAAAAACTAAAACAGGCTATATCCCCAAACGTTCCCACCTTTTGCCCTTTGTATTCTGCCCCTGGGGCATGTGCACAATCTTCTATCAAAAATAGATCGTGTTTTTTGACAATAGCACAAATTTCATCCATATTACATGGATATCCAGCATAATGTACTATAATTATTGCCTTTGTTTTATTAGTTATTTTTCTCTCTATTTCTTTCGGCGAAATATTAAAATCTGTTAGGCTTACAACATCTGCAAAAACAGGTTTTGCCCCAGTGTAAACAATAGAATTTGATGTAGCAACAAAGCTAAGAGATGGACAAATTACCTCATCACCCACTCCTATGCCTAAAGCAAGGTTTGCCATATGAAGTGCTGCTGTACAAGATGAAGTTGCAAGTGCATATTTTACTCCAATGTAAGAGGAAAATTCTCTTTCAAACTCTTTAGTCTCCTCCCCCATTGTAAGCCAACCAGATTTAAGAACCTTATTTACTGCACTAAACTCTTTTTCATCAAACCTTAAATCAAATAGTGGTACCTTCCATGACATAACCTGAACTCCTTTTGCCTAAAAAACACAGTTATAGACCAGCTTTTGATCTGTTGAACTAAAAATAAATACCTCATAAATTAATACACCTATTGCTGCTCCAAGAATAGCTATAATAGGGTCTGAAACATCGAATATACGCGACTTGATAAAAAGCTGACCTATCATTAATAAAATTGATATAATCATACTAAATAATATGGCTAAAAAATATAATCTTTTAATAGAATTATTCTTATTATAAAAGGCAATGCAGAAACCTAATATAGCAAAGAATAATAACTTATGAACTATAGACTCAATAGCTAAAAAAAATGGCATATTACAATAAATTGATAATGGTATAAAACTTATAGTAGCAAATTTTTCTACTAATTTAATAGAAAATGTATATGGATAAAATCCATAAATTATAATAAACAAACAGATTATAAAAATATTTATATATTTTTGTAAAAATTTAGCTTGGGAAATATAAATATAACTACTAAAACCAGCTCCACATATACTTGCTAAGACTTCACCAATATCTGTTACATGATAATTAGCAAATAATTGCATAAATTCTATAAAAAGTGATATTAAACCACTAAACAATACAGCTCTTAATATAATAATATTTTTAGGAAATTTTCTATAATAGAGTGATAAAAGTAAACCTAATGGGATATATAATATAAATTGTGATGAAAAATTATGTAGAATAATTGCTAAGCTATCATGATAAAATGGAATAAATTTTACTAATCCTTTCTTCCACTTATGATATATAAAAACTGGACTTATACTTATATCTCCTGGCAAGATTCCATATACTAATAAAACCATACTGTAAATATAAATCAACACTTTAATCTTATTAGAAGTTAATAACTTGATAGTAAAAAATTGAGATAAAATCTCATCGTATTTAATAAATAATATATAGCCAATAATTCCGCCTACAATTTGAGCTATTATATCACTGACTGCTGCACTTCTAGTTGGCAAAAAAACCTGTGACAATTCAAGTAAAAAACTAAATAAGATGTTTATAAATACTAGAGCTAAGAATAATCTGGTTTGATTACCTATTTTATCTTTATTAACCATTGAAAATAAATAACCAAATGGTATAAAAATTAAAATATTAAATACAAAATCAGATTTACTAATCTTTATGGATGTAGAAAGAAAACTTAAAATATTAAAAAGATTAAAATTTACAGGTATCTTAAAATTAAATGGAAGAAGAGTTCCATAAATTAAAACAAAACACCAAACTAGTAGTAATAATTTTTTAATATTTCTTTTCATTAATCAGGTAAAAACATCGATCTTTTTTTATCAAACTCTTCTATTGCAACTGCATAGTCGTCTGGACGGCCAATGTCTAACCAATACCCATTAAAGGGATAACTTACTATCTTTTTATTATCATTTAAAAGCTTTAAAACCAAGTCAGGAAAATCTAGGTATTCATTATAAGGTATATAAGAAAGCACCTCTTTATTAAAAACATAAATCCCCATACTAACTCTATAGTCAAAAGAAGGCTTTTCTATATATCCAGTTAGATTGTTACTATCATCAGTCTCTATAACACCAAAATCTATCTTAACATGCCTTTTATAAGTAGCAACTGTAGCTATAGCTCCTTTATCTTTATGATAAGATATTAGATCACTAAAATCTAAATCTGTTAGTATATCTCCATTCATAACAATAAAAGGACTGGTTAAATCCTTTATTAGAGATAAAGGACCAGCAGTACCAAGGGGTTTTTCTTCAAGTGAATAATCTATCTTTAGTCCAAGCCTCTTACCATCTGCAAAAAATGCCTGCATAATTTCAGCTAAATATCCAACAGCCATCTTAACTTCTGTTATCCCTGCCCTCTTTAACTGTCTTAATATTACCTCTAAAATAGGCATATCCCCTATGGGCATAAGTGGCTTTGGAAGAACTGTAGTGTATGGGGCAAGCCTTCTTCCCTTACCTCCTGCTAATATAACTGCCTGCATTTAGCCTCCTTAATTAAACATTATAAATATCTACTTTATACTTATCTAAGTGTTGTTTAATCCAATCTATTGTGATTTTAAGACCTTGTTCAATACTATACCTAGGTTGCCAATTAAGTATTTCTTTTGCTTTAGTATTGTCTGCTAAAAGTCTTCTTACTTCACTTTTAGACGGCCTTTTTCTAACCTCCTCTGTGATAATAGGTATATCTTTGCCAATTAATTTCATAATCTTTTTGGCAAGATCCCCTATAGATATTTCCTGACCAGAGCCAATGTTTATAACTTCTCCTATAGCCTCTTTAGTAGATGCTACTTTCAAAAATCCCTCTACAGTATCATATACAAAATTCATATCTCTAGTAGGTGTAAGATCTCCAAGTTTTAAACTATCTTTTGTAAGAACCTGTGTGATTATGGTAGGAATTACTGCTCTAGCAGATTGCCTTGGTCCATAGGTATTAAATGGACGGATAGTTGCTACAGGTAAATTAAAAGATCTATAATAACTTTCTGCTATCTTATCTGCCCCTATTTTACTTGCAGAATACGGAGATTGTCCCTGAAGAGGATGTTTTTCATCTATTGGTACATATTGAGCTGTTCCATAGACCTCACTAGTCGATGTATGAACTACTACCTCAACCCCTTGTCTAAGAGAAGCCTCCATAACATTTACTGCACCTAAAACATTGGTTGTAACAAAGCTTTGAGGAGCAATATAAGAATATGGAATGGCAATCAATGATGCCAAATGAAAAACAACATCACAACCTGATATTGCTTTTTTTACAGCAAAAGGATCCTGTATATCACCTGTAAAAATCTCTATCTCTTGTAATATCTCTTTGGGCAATAGCTCTAACAATCCCCAATCATTTCTTGAGTTATAGTGTAAAAATGCTCTGACCCTTGCTCCTTCTCTTACAAGTCTTTCACTTAGATGAGAACCAATAAATCCACCTGCACCTGTTACAATAACCTTTTTATTAGACCAAATCACAAACTACCTCCTAGCTACCAACTCTAAATAGAGATTTTTATAATCCTGAACCATTCTATCAAAAGAATAATAATTATATATCTTCTCTTTCCCTCTTTTAGCTACCTCTTTAGCCTCTTTAGGATTATTTATTACCCTAATTATAGCTTCTGCCATTTTTTTTGAATCTCTTGGGGGAACCAAATAACCATCTTTGCCATCTACAATAATCTCTCCTGTCCCTCCTGCATTTGTAGCTATGACAGGAAGCTCTGCTGCCATAGCCTCCATAACCCCAAGAGGAGCACTTTCTAAATGGGAAGAAAGAATATACAAGTCTAAAGCATTTAATAACCCATATAAATCTTCATAATAACCTAATAATATAGCCTTCTCACTAAGGCCTAAGCTATCTATAAGAGCTTTAATATCATTATAGAGTGGCCCCTTACCAGCTAAAAATAGCTTTATATTTGAATAATTCTCACATACAATCTTAAAAGCTCTAATAAGAGTATTGTGATCCTTTATTGGATCAAGTCTAGCTATCATACCAATAGCAAATTCATCATCTTTAATACCTAATTCGTTTCGTTTAACTAAACGATTCTCTGGAGTAATGCTAGAAAAAGGTTCTAATTTGATACCATTAGGTAGTATTTTTATTCTATTGGAAGGTATCTTTTCGTAATGAACTAATGCATTTTTTAAGTGATTAGAATCAACAGTTATCCTTTTGGTATAAGGTAAAAGAATAAGACGATTGTATATTACCCTTTTTATTCTAAGTTTATCTGGATACAGTCTGCCATGCTCAGAAAAGATTGTCTCCTTCTTCTTAGCTAAAATAGAAGCTGTAACACCATAAAAATAAGGGGTGTACTGATGTGCATGGATTATATCTGGATTTAACTCTTTTATTAACCTAGCAAGAGCAAAGATCAATTTTAAATCAAACCCTGGTCTTCTATTTAATACAACAATATCTATACCTATCTTTTTAAGTTGTTCACCTAACTCTCCTAAAAGCCCATCTAAACAACAAATTGTAGTTTTTATATTCAACTTTTGAAATGCCTTTGTTAAATCATATACTAAATGTTCTACACCTCCCATTTTCATATGATGTAATATATGAAAAACATGTATTGGTTTATTTGATACCATAAGTTAACCTAATACTTGTATTTTTTTAGCTATATTATCCCAACCAAATTCCTCTATGGCTCTCTTTCTGCCTTTTTCACCCATTTCTTTTGCTTTATCAACATCTTTTAATAAATATATAATCTTATCTGCTATATCTTTTTCATCTGTAGGATTCACAAACAAACCAGTTTCTCCTTCAATTATTGCATCTACAGCACCTCCAGTTTTACCACCTATTACAGGCTTCCCACATGCATTTGCCTCAATAAAGACCATACCAAAGCCCTCTACATCATTAGTATTGGTAATTCTATTTGCTAATATAAATACATCTGACAAATTATAATAATATGGTAGCTCCTCTTCTTTTACAAAACCAACAAAAGTTACTTTATCTTTTAATCCTAGATCTTTAACCAATGTCTCCAAACGAGGCTTTTCTTCTCCATCTCCAACTATCAAATAATGTGCATTAGGTATTTCTTTTAAAACCAGAGGCATTGCTTTAATAACATAGTCTTGACCTTTACGTTCTTGTAGACGACTTATAGTTACAATAATCTTTTTATCTACTAAATTATACTTAATTTTTAACCTAGATACATCAAGATTGGGATTAAAATGTTTAGTATCAACTCCAGGATGGATTAAATGTATATTTTGTTCCTTAACACCAATATTTTTAAGTAAATTAACTGTAAAACTACTATTTGCTATAACAGCTTTAGCATGTTTATATACATAAGGGCTTACATACTTTTCTGGAAAGAATCGACTATATAGTACAATTTCTTCTCCATGTGCATAAAGTACATAATTTATTTTAAACTTCTTACTAAGTATTAATGCTACAAGTCCAGATGGGATAGCATTATCAGCATGTAGTAATTCAATATGCTGACTCTTAATTATATCTTTAGCAGCTTTATATATTATTTTATATTTATCTATAAACTTAGGATGGATACTAGGTTCTCCCCACTCTTTAGTTCTTATTACTGGTGCGGGATATTGGTTATCAAAAATTTGATAATTGTTATATTCTTGAGTTAATATAAATGCCTTTCCTACAGGATATCTTTTATAGACTTCCTCATACCACCTAATTGCACCACCTATCATAGGAGGAAAATATTTTGTAATAAATAAAGTCTTTTTCATATCACTTATCTGTAAACATTTTTGACAAGACAAAGTCACATTTATTTTCTATCTCTTCAAACCACTCAACAGAGGCATAATTTTTCCATCGCTGTGTTATCTTACCTTTGTTTAATTTCTCCAAACTGCTTATTATGTCTTCTGTATAAGGGATCTTAATAAACTCAAATAATTCTTGTAATAATTCTCTAAAATTCGTTACTAGTTTTTCATAAGGAAAAGAATAATGAACATAATTTCTAGCCCAAATATAGGACAACCTCCATAAATAATAATGAATTTCGTAAGGATGTTTCCCTTCAGGTTCTAAGAATTCAAAAGTATATCTTAAATCTTTCGCCCATTTTATAGTATAAAAAAGGGGCAAAGTATCATATCTAGAAATCTTGTAATCCAACGGAACAGGTCCTCCATCTATCTGTATAGACATCCATTGCTCTCTAGGATTTCTATACACATGTAGCAATACCAAATCGGGGAAATAAGCCTTTATCCATTCAAGCCGCAAATCTATTCTATTAAATTGAAGAACAGCTCTACCTTTTGCTTGTTTAATAAGCTCTTTTATATAACAATACAAATTATAATCATAATTTTTTTTAGTCATATAAAGATGGGTATCATTCCAAGACTCTGAAAAATATTTATATAAAAAGTCAAGATTTCTATATTCATCACTATAACTATTTACCCCTAGATGAGTAGGATCAACTTCCTTATCAGTATTTAAAAACCATTTATTCTCATTTAACGGTTCATAATAGGCAGTAATATTATCTAAATTTCTAAACAAGAGCCACAAAAACGTAGAACCACTTCTAAAACGAGAAGTAATAAATATTGGTGTCTTTTCTGATATCTTAGTATTATCTAAAAGTATTCTATCCGTAGTATAGACAGATTTTTTATTACTTTTATATGGATTTATATAGTAATTAATTTTAAAATCAAAATTATTATATATATGTCTATGTTTAATACTATGCCATAATTCCTCATTAACATAATTTGAATTTAATAAATATGAAACTAACTTATAAAAAGGTTTTTTAAAAATATTAAACATAATATAACTATCCTAGTTAATATGAAATTATTAAATTAATAGATACAAAATCAAGAAGAATAATATAATTATGAATAATGATAAAGCTAATCTTTGAGCTCTTTTTATAGCCCTCGCTTTCTGAGGGATAAATTCTATAGGATTGCCAAAATCATATTGGCTACAATCTATATCATAATCAAAAACTACTTCATACTTTCTAAAATAATCTCTCATAACACCATAACTCATTAACATAACTAATGGTCTTGTAAAATATTTTGTTTCAAATTCCTGTAAATCGTCCATACAGGTATTATAGAAAAACTCAGCTCTTTCTAAAAATTTCTTTCTAAGTTCACTAGAATCAGTATACTTTGCTGCAAAATCAAAAACATTACTCTTCCTCATGTCCATTACAATCCAAGTCTCTGTTGGATACTCTACTATATCTAATTTAGTCTTAAATGGTACTTCATTATCTATCATCCACTTTGCATAATGTAGAAGACTTTGTCTTGCATAACAAAACATATAATCAAAACTATTCATTTCTGCCTTAAAATCTAAATATCTACCCAAAATTTGTAAAAATACTGTATAAAACCACCGATGTTCAGGATCTGAAACCAATTCTAAAGCATCTAAGTCATCCTTAGGATGTATACATCTTTTTATAAGCTCTTCTGCCTTTTTTATATATTTATCTTTTTTAGTAAGAAGATATGCATCTATTAAAGCATTAATAGAATAGGCACATCCACGCCCTGGCTTGTGGTAATCTGGAGAACCTGTCTGACTAGCAAGTCCTGTAGCTGAATTACATATAAACCGAAATATAGTCTTTGATCCATCATCTAAATTTAAAACATATTCTGCAAGTCCAATTACACTATCTCTTGCATTAACATCTCCAGTAAAAAGATAATAATACAAAAGCCCTGTTGTATATAAGTGTTCATTTGAAGGACCACCCCCATAATCTTTTAAACCTCTTTCCTCCATCGTATAGCGAGAATAACACCTATGACTAGAAGTAGCTGCGTCACTATAGTGATCTGTATGCCAAAAAAGCCCACCATTATAAGCTGCCTTGTCTTTATCTGTATGATATATATCTATATCTATAACATGTGTAGCTAAATCCCTTGCAAGTTGCCACCACCGCCAATCAGAAAATCTAGCAAATTGTAATAAGAATCCATAAATAGCATCATATTGATTATTATAATGTGAAACTATTGGCTTAGCCTTTTTCCCTTCATAAAATAGATTTTCATGATCTGCATATAGATCTCCAAAATTTCGCCAACCATACTCATCTATAAGTTCTCTTTTAGCAAAAAATGAATTTGACCCCTCAACACATGCCTTCATAAGTTCTATATAACGATCATCTGTAACCTCACTAATAGGAGTAAAATAAGGAAATGCACCAGATTCTTCATAATAATCTGGAGATAAAAATACATTTAAAGGATTGTAAGTCCACGCTAAAGGCACATCTTTCTCTGGATCAAATAGAGCAAAATCTATATAAATACTGTGGGTCTTTTGCTCTCCTGGCTGAAGCTCAAATACATCAGCATAGTGTTTAGGAAAGAGTCTAATAGTCAAAATATTTTCTATAACTCCTATAGATTTTGGGGAATTTTGCCAAAAATATGGACAAGAAATGCTCATAAATTTATCTTTACCACACACAGCAACAATAGGCTCAGCCCTTTTACCAGACTTTATCTCCCCATCTCCTCCATAAACCTTGTATCCACAAAAACTATTCATGACCTCATTGTGCCTGTTTACATGGGTACGATACTTCCAATTTTCACCACCACTTGAATCTTGATATATTGTAACACTCTCAGATTCTTCTTTCCTTAAAGGAGAGCTCCAGTGATCTGTCCAAAAACAACTGTATTCTCTTATCTCATCTAAAGCAAAATTTAGAGAAAGATCTTTAAAATAGTATGAATTAGGATCTCCTAAATCCCAAATCCCTCCTGGGTGTTTTGCGGGCATTGGATTTCTTAGTGTAAAGTCAAACTTAACTAGACTAAGACCTTGCCAAAAGGTAAGCCTTGCAAAAAATTCCATTGCCTCCTTTGATTTAGGATGCTTATCTTCTTCTTTTTTTATAACCTTTGGCTCTTTATAATATGGCTTGAATTCACCTTTAAAAAACAACACTAGTTTTATCTTATTAAAAGACTCGATTTTTACATCCCTTATTACAGGAGAAAACCTCCTATCATCATCATCAAATAAATCTATTTGGCTTCCGCGACATATACTTTTGCCGTTTATCCTAACAGAAGATATAGGGTAAAGTTTATCCTTTGGTATATTAAATGTTACTTTACCTGTGTTAACCTCAAAAAAATCTTTCTTATCATCTACTGTTAAACTAGAACTTTGCTGACCTATATCTGTAGATCTCTTTAAGTAAAGTTTAAGTTCGTCTTTAGAAGAACAAGTTACCAAAAAATCTAAAAGCATCCATCTAATACTACTATCTGACCAATTAAGTAAAGGCGTAAGACTAAAAGGGAGTGATTCTCCACTTTCATTAACTAACTTAAAGGCTGAAATGTCAGCTTCCTTTAAAAGCCCTTTTTTAACTGGAATACCTATAGCTATTGGCTCATTTGTTCTATTTAAACCAATTGGTTCTTTTACTTTTATCTCAACTTCAAATGCTTCATCCATAAAGCCCTCAAATATCCCTATCTTTTATGGTATATATTTAACTATCATAGGACCTAATATCTTAGTTATACCTACTGGAAGTTTCTGCCAAAGTTCTATTGCCATCTTATATTTTGGATTATCTGGATTTATTGACGGCAATTGCTCTTTATTCCTTAACCAATAATACCAATAAAGTTGGTGGGGGGTTGCGCCCCACTGTTTTTTAAATCTATAGGTACCCTTATTGGGACTAGAACGACCAAAATCAAACTTCTTAAACCCCTTCTTACATGCAAACTCTAATATGCTCCAGTAAAGAAGCATATTGGGAGCCAATCTATTATACTTTCTAATTGATGACGCCCAAGGGATCTCAAGCACATCTTTAAATCCTATTATAAAACCTGAAGCAACTGGAAGATTATTATAAAAAACTGAAACAATCCATGAATTTTTTGGAAAGGATTTTAAGATATTTAAAAAAAACTTTTTAGGATAAACAGGAGTTCCCAAGTCCCTCATATTTATAGAAAAAACTTCATAAAAACTATCTAGTTGATCAATTCCACCTATTTTAACACTCATTCCCTCTTTTTGAGGACGCCTAATCTGACTCCTTAATTTACTTTTAAACCCCTTCCATAAAATATCTGGATCATCTGGTAACTCCAATAACATAGTAACCTTATGGGTCTTTAATTTTAAATCATGAGCATTTTTAAGAGGAATAAGATGCCTTAATTCAATATGCTCCACACTTAAAGCACTCCCTATCTCCTTTGCCTTTATGATAAGAGAATCAATAGCCTCTTGTCCATTCGCAAGTAACCCTCCATAATTAAAAAACGGGAGTGAAATTAAAAAGTTTCCAAAAAGTATACTCTTCATATGTACTAAAGGAAGAATACCCTCAATCTCTTCCTCATCATTTAGTGCAAAAAGATAATAGGTCTTATGTCCAAACGTCTTTTCTATAATGTCTTTCCAAATAACTTGATGATAATTAGTAGAATTTATATTTGATAAGACAAACTTATCCCACTTATTACGGAATTCTACCGCATTCGATAGATCTTTAACAATCATTTAATAATTCCTTATTTTTTCATGAATCAACTTGGCAAAAACCTCTTTAAAATTGGCTCCAATGCTCTAATAAATTTTATCTCTTTCTTCTCAGCCTCTTGAATATTATTGCTTATTGCTATCACTCTAACTAATGAACCATCTGTTCTGTGCCTAAAAATAGAATCATATATTAAATAGAGCCTATCTTTATAATCACTTGCTATGATTCTTCCTCTTGATTGATACCAATAAAACACCACCATTTTATGTCCAGGTTTAGTAAGTATATATTTTCTTACGGCTATCTTTCTACCATTTTTTAATGTTATATAAACAACTTTATCTACTATAGGAAGCCAACCTGATCCAGGAAGACAGTGCTGAGGTGAATGAATCATAGCACCTTCTTTTTGCTCTGTATAATAGCCTACATATAAATTTATAACAAACCCTGATGAGTCTTGATAGTCTCTCAAGATATAAGAACTTACTCCTAAAACCTTTATAATAGTTGGATCCATAGTTTGTGAATTAATCTGAACGAACCCATCTATTTTAGAAGGAAACTCACTAAGTGGTTTAAGTAAAGGTATTGCTTTTACGGTATCAACCCTAAAAGATAATAGAAATGTAGTAATTACTAATACAATAGTTAATACTTGAATTAAAAATTCTTTAAAACCATATCTGGTATAGCTTGTTACATAAGCCTTATTATCTTCTTGATTATTGGATTTTTCTTTATAAACCTGCTTCTTACTACCTATCTTGCCTAATAAAAAAGCAACCAAAAACAACAAAATTAAGCCAAAGGCAAATACTATTTCTCCAGTAAATTCATGAAAAAAACCCTGTGCAAGAACAGGATCTTCTACTGCAAAAATACCTGTAATAATAATACGTAAAATATTGGCACCAATTACTATAGGGATTGACAATAGAACAAGTAATATCCTTTTAACCCAAGTATCTTGAGTAAACTTGGCTAATATAACACCCAATGCCAATATAGATATTAAAGATCTAATTCCACTACAGGCATCTGCAACCTCTAAAGTTATATGAGGCAAATAGATAATATTACCAGAGCTATATATAGGAAAACCCAAAGCCTGTAGACATGCGGTTGCAATGTGTGTAGCAAAAAGCTTTAGAGGAAATGCAATCTCATTATAAATTACATAAGGAAGAGGAATCATAAAGATTAGATATGCTATAGGCCAAAAACATATCTTAAATGCCTCGGTTCCTAAAAAGGCAAGGATAAAACCATATAGCATAATTATTATAGAAAAACGCTGGCTGTAATACTCACCTGCTGTCCTACCAAGTAAAAATATAACTCCTGCAAATAAAATAACTATCACTCCCCACCAACTGGGAGCTATATTTACTTGCTTTAGCCTTTTTCTCTCTAACCAAATAAGATATCCTGTTATAATAGGTATTAAAAAACCATGTGAATAATTTGGATCATGGATCCAATCAGATACCATTGCAGGGATAACCTTATGATATAAGAAAACAAATGATATAAAAAATAGAAAAGCTAGTGCAAACGAAGGCCTTAAAAAAGATAAAGAGGAACTCTTATTGTTCACTTTTACCCCATTTTAAAGAGGGAGAAATCTAATCCTCCCTCTTTACCCCCATCCTACGAGTTAAAACTGCCAAAATGGATCAGCCTTAATGTGTTCTTAACTCAGCTTGTGATTCAGCCCCTTCAGATGGTTTTCTAAACCAATCCGGTGCTTCTGCACTCTCTGGTGCTAAAAGAGTCTCAGGATCATCTAGCACCAAAGCCCTCTTTAAGACCTCATCCATATGTTTTACTGGATAAACCTTAACTGCATTCTTTATTTTATCAGGTATCTCTTTTAAATCTCTTTCATTTTCTTCTGGGATAAGAACATGCTCCACACCTGCCCTTCTTGCAGCAAGAAGTTTCTCTTTAAGACCACCGATAGGCAGTACTCTACCTCGTAGGGTAATCTCTCCTGTCATTGCTACATCGTTCTTAACTGGTATTTTAAGAAGGGCAGAAACTATTGCTGTAGCTATAGTAATGCCTGCAGATGGGCCATCTTTTGGGATAGCCCCTTCTGGTACATGAACATGTATATCTACCTTTTGATAAAAATCCCATGGAAGCCCAAATCTATGAGCCCTTGACCTTACATAGCTCATAGCAGCTTGGACAGACTCTTGCATTACATCACCTAACTTACCTGTAATAGTAAGCTTGCCCTTACCCGGCATAATAGCAGCTTCAATCTGTAAAAGCGCACCACCTGTCTCTGTCCACGCAAGTCCTGTTGCAACACCAACTTGTTCTTCTTCTTCCTTTTGTCCAAATCTATACTTAGGTACTCCAAGATATTTAGAGATATCATCTGTTTTTATAATTACTTGTTTAAATCCTTCTGGATTTTTAGCTACTTCTTTTGCTACCTTACGACAAATAGAGGCTAGATTTCTCTCTAGATTTCTTACTCCAGCCTCCCTAGTATACTCCCTAACAATCTGAAGTATTGCTTGATCCTCGATCTTAAGATGATCCTCTTTTAATCCATGTGCCTTAAGCTGCCGTGGTAAAAGATATCCCTTTGCAATCTCTAACTTTTCTTCCTCTGTATATCCAGAAAGCTCTATTATCTCCATTCTGTCTTGAAGAGGAAGAGGGATTGTATGAAGCGCATTTGCAGTAGTAATAAATAAGACCTCTGAGAGATCATAGTCTAAATCTAAATAGTGATCGTTAAATGCATAGTTTTGCTCAGGATCTAATACCTCAAGAAGTGCAGATGCAGGATCTCCCCTAAAATCAGCGCTCATCTTATCTACTTCATCTAGGCAGAAAACAGGATTTATAGTACCAGCCTTTTTTAAAGACTGGATAATCTTTCCAGGAAGCGCTCCAATATATGTACGTCTGTGTCCTCTTATCTCTGCCTCATCCCTTACACCACCAAGAGAAAGACGGACAAAGTTTCTACCAAGTGCCCTTGCAACAGAACGAGCTAAAGAGGTCTTACCAACACCTGGAGGACCAACAAAGCAAAGGATTGGTCCCTTCATCTTTTTCACAAGGCTTTGAACAGCCAGATATTCAAGAATCCTCTCCTTTGGCTTTTCAAGCCCATAGTGATCCTCATTTAATATACGCTCTGCCTCTTCAAGATCATGTTTGTCTTTAGTCCTTTCATACCATGGCAAAGACAATATCCAGTCTATATAGTTTCTTACAACTGTTGCCTCTGCCGACATTGGAGGCATAATCTTAAGCTTCTTAAATTCCTGCCTTACCTTTGCAGCAGCCTCTCTAGGAAGTCTCTTTTTCTTTATACGACGCTCAAGCTCTTGGAGATCACTTTGAACGTCGTCTTTTTGTCCCATCTCCTTTTGAATTGCGCGCATTTGTTCGTTTAGATAATAATCACGCTGATTCTTCTCCATCTGTTTCTTAACTCTATCTTTAATGCGCTGCTCTGTCTGAGCAATCTCTATCTCTGCGCGCATCATTCCATATAGACGCTCAAGACGCCTTCCAGGATGTATTAACTCTAAAAGAGATTGTTTTTCCCCTACCTTAAATGGAACATGAGCGGCTATGGTATCTGCGAGTCTTGATGGATCAGTAATAGAAGCAATAGATAAAGCTACTTCTGGAGATATCTTTTTCTTTAATTTTACAAACTCATCAAATGCCCCAACAGTAACCCTAATAAGAGCTTCTATTTCTGGACCACTTACCTCAATATCAGGAAGCTCTTGTACCTCTACAAGGAAAAACTTCTCCTCTGGTAGATATTGAACAATCCTTGCCCTCTTTTTGCCTTCTATAAGAGCCTTTACAGTACCATCAGGTAACCTTAATAGCTGCAAAATTGTACCAATGGTACCAATCTTGTATATGTCCTGTTCGCTTGGCTCATCTACCTTGGCATCCCTTTGGGCAGATAAAAATATCTCCTGCCCTGATGCCATAGCATGTTCAATTGCCTGAACAGATTTATCTCGCCCAACAAACAGTGGGGCGACCATATGAGGGAAAAGGACTATATCTCTAAGTGGAAGAAGCGGTAGTTGAATAATCTTGCTCTCACTCATAAACCCCTGGCGTGTTTAAGGGCCCGCCGGCCCATAGTTTTAAGACGCTTTGGTCTTTGGTTCAGTAATCAAAATAGGCTCTGCGTTGTTAACAATAACGTCTTCGTTAATTACACACTCTTTTACTTCTTTCCTAGATGGAAGCTCATACATAACATCAAGCATGGCCTTTTCTATAATCGCTCTAAGTCCTCTAGCACCAGTCTTTTTCTCTATTGCCTCTCTGGCAATTGCCCTTATAGCTCCTTCAGTAAAGTGAAGCTTTATGTTGTCCATCTCAAATAGCTTTTGGAACTGTTTAATAAGGGCATTTTTAGGCTCTCTTAAAATCCTTACAAGTGCATTTTCATCAAGCTCTTCTAAAGTAGCAACCACTGGCATTCTACCAACAAACTCTGGAATAAGGCCATACTTTATAAGGTCTTCTGGTTGAACCTTTTCCAATACCTCACCTAGGGAAAGATCCCTTGCACCCTGTACGTCTGCTCCAAAACCTATGGAAGATTTACCTAACCTAGTCTTAATAATAGAGTCTAAACCAACAAATGCCCCACCACAAATAAACAATATATTAGTCGTATCAACTCTTACAAAATCCTGCTGAGGATGCTTACGTCCTCCTTTGGGTGGAACATTTGCAATAGTACCCTCTATAATCTTTAAAAGTGCTTGTTGTACACCCTCTCCTGATACATCCCTTGTAATAGAAGGACTGTCAGACTTACGGGCGATTTTATCAATCTCATCAATATAGATAATTCCTCTGCTCGCAAGTTCAACATCATAATCTGCAGCCTGTAATAAATTTAATATGATATTTTCAACATCTTCCCCAACATAACCAGCCTCTGTAAGGGTTGTAGCATCTGCTATAGTAAATGGTACATTTAATATCTTAGCCAGTGTCTGAGCTAAAAGGGTCTTACCTGAACCAGTTGGCCCTATAAGCAAGATGTTACTCTTTTGAAGCTCTACATCATTTAGAGAAACATGGGAATCTATTCTCTTATAATGATTATGAACAGCTACGGAAAGTATCTTTTTAGCCTTTTCTTGGCCAATAACATAATCATCTAACAGGGCTTTTATCTCCGCAGGCTTTAGTATGCGCTGGGATGTAAACTCCTCTTCCCTCTCATATTCTTCTGCTATAATATCATTACATAATTCTATACATTCATCGCAGATATAAACATTAGGTCCTGCGATTAGCTTTCTGACTTCATCTTGGCTCTTACCACAAAAGGAACATCTTAAAACGTCTTTTTTATCTTTATCCTTTTTTTTGGGCATCAGGCTTGATCCTCCTGGACAATTGAACTACGCTTAGTAATTACTTGATCTATCAAACCATATTCTTGGGCTTCTTTGCCACCCATAAAATAGTCTCTTTCTGTGTCTTCTTTAATCTTATCTATTGGTTGACCAGTATGATGTGCCAATATTTCATTCAGTGTCTCTCTTAACCTTAAGATTTCTCTAGCATGTATGTCAACATCTGTTGCCTGCCCTTGAAATCCACCCATTGGTTGATGAATCATAATCCTGGAATGAGGTAATGCAAATCTCTTGCCTTTTGCCCCTGCTGCTAAAAGAAGTGCTCCCATACTAGCAGCTTGTCCAATGCAAAGCGTTGCAACATCTGGCTTTATATATTGCATTGTATCATATATTGCTAATCCTGCAGTAACTAATCCACCAGGAGAATTAATATATAATGTAATATCTCTTGAAGGATCTTCAGCTTCTAAAAATAGAAGCTGTGCAATAACTAAATTTGCAACCTCATCATCTATAGGAGAACCTATAAAGACAATCCGCTCTTTTAAAAGTCTTGAATATATATCATAAGCCCTCTCTCCTCTTGGGCTCTGTTCTATTACAATGGGTATTAATGGCATAAAGTCAACTCCTTTTAGAATAATTTTAAACTATTTAAGACTCTGCCGCACCACTATTATTTACATCCTGTTTTTTACTATCCCCTTCTGTATCATCTTGATTATCTTGTGACTCTTTAGTCTCATCTATCTTTTTTATTTTTGCATTTTTTAATAAAAATTCTACTGTCTTTTGTGATCTTATCTTTGGAATTATATGACCAACAATTGCCTGCTCAAGTTGCTCTTTATCAAGAGAACTTCCTGCAAGTTGACTATAATAGGGCTCCATGTCTTTATCTTCAGGATAGATCTCTTCTTTATCCGCAATCTTATCTAAAATAAGCTCTAACTTAACTTGCCTCTCAGCATCTTCTCTCATCTTTTCTTTAAGTCGATCTTCACTAATTTGAGCCTTCTGAAGATCGTAGCCTCTTTCATACAAATGTGCAGTTACATTATCTACCATTTGCTTTAACTTTTCTTCTACAAGCCTCTCTGGTACTGGGAATTCTACCCCTTCTAAAAGTTTGTCTAAAAGCTGCCTTCTCATCGCAGCCTTTGCACCTTCTTCTTTATCCTTAAGAAGTTGCTTCCTAAGCTTCTCTTTAAGATCATCAACACTCTTTACGTCTTTTCCAAACCTTGAGATAAATTCTTCATTAAGCTCAGGTAGCACCCTCTGCTTAATCTGCTTAACTTTTACATGATATCTAACACTCTTTCCTGCAACAAGCTCATTAATAGCATCCTCAGGATAACTTATCTCAATATCTTTTTCGGCACCCTTTTCCATGCCAATCAATTCTGACTCAAACTTCTCATTAAAATTACCAGCCCCTACTTCTAAATAATAATTCTCCTCTTTTAACTCCTCTACAGGCTTTTCATCAATAAAACCTTCATAGTCTATTACGACTATATCACCTTCTTTTACAGGTCGGTCTTCTTCTACATCCTTAACCTCTGCATAAAAACGTACTAAGGCATTAAACTGCTCTTCTACCTCTTCATCAGTTACATTAACTTCTGGCTCCTCTATCTCAATACCTTTGTATTGTGGTAATTCAAACTCAGGCCAAACATCCACAACAGCACTATAAGTAAATGGCTTTCCATCAGAAATCTTTGAAAAATCCTTTATCTCAGGGGCTAAAATTAGAGAAAGATTTGCCTCTTTCAGTGCCTCAGGAAGGCTCTCTTTAATGAGAGACTCAGCAACTTGAGCATTTACTCGATCTGCATACATCCTCTCAAGTACAGAACGAGGAGTCTTACCCTTTCTAAATCCTCTTACAGTTACTTGTTTGCTAAGCAACTTATAAGCCTCTGAAAGTTCCTTTGAAACCTTTTCGGGAGAGATTTCTATTTTTAGCTCTTTTTGTACTGGTCCTAAGTCTTCAACTGTAACCTTCATTCATCCTCACCTTTCTATATTGGAATTATTTTTTATTGTATTCAAATACTATCCTAAAATACTAACTAACTTTCTTATCCTCAATTATCCTCATGGCCTAAACTTTCTTAAAAACGATAGGTAAAAAATGGAGGGACCTCCAGATGAATCTATAGTTTGGTGCGAGAGGCGAGAGTCGAACTCGCACGGGTTAGCCCCACTGGATCCTAAGTCCAGCGCGTCTACCAGTTCCGCCACTCTCGCACATGTAGCTAAATTTAATCCTTTTATTTTTACCACTTAATCACAATTAAAAAACTGCATCCATAATAAACTGCAACGGCTAATCTAATAAAACCTTTCCTGTTAGTCAAGAAGACTTGTAAATGAAATATAGTATTGACCCTATTTTCTTTTCCTCATATAAAAATCAAAACCATATGTTGCACATTATCAATATTTAAGTTTTATTTCATGGGATTTTGAACTTAAAAAAGCAATTAAAAACGGAGGAAAATACATGGAAAGAACACTGTCTATTATCAAACCAGATGGAGTAGCGAGAGGTCTAATTGGCGAAGTAATAAAACGCTTTGAAAAAGAAGGTATTAAAATAGTAGCTATGAAAATGCTCCATATGAGTAAAAAAGAGGCTGAAGGATTCTATGAGGTACATAAAGACAAACCATTTTTTGATAGTCTAACAACCTTTATGTCTTCAGGGCCAATTGTAGTGATGGTACTTGAAGGCGAAAATGTAATCCAAAAAAATAGAGACTTAATGGGGGCTACAAATTATAAGGAGGCTGCCCCAGGTACAATTAGAGCAGACTTTGCTACTGATATTGAAAAAAATGTTGTACATGGATCTGACTCTCCAGAAAATGCTAAAAAAGAAATTTCATATTTCTTTAGCACATTAGATATATGTGAAAGATAATATATTTGCCTTGGAACTTAAATTAATATCCTACATAAAACAAAAATCTAACCTTAAACACCTTGACAAACATCTGGTCCATGGAATCGGTGATGACTGTGCAGTTATAGATATACAAGGAGAAAAACTCCTTATAACCACTGATTCCATGGTCCAGGATGTACACTTTAGACTTAAATGGTCCCCTCCATATCTCTTAGGGAAAAAGGCTGCTAGCTCCAGTATAAGCGATATTGCTGCTATGGGGGCAATCCCTAAGTGGGCACTCTTAAATCTTTGTATCCCAAAATCAATTTCACAAGAATTTATATCTGATTTTATAGATGGATTTTTAGAAAGATTAGATGAATACAAAACCACCTTAATTGGAGGAGATATTACTTCATCACCTTCAACCCTAACAATAAGTGTAACAATTATTGGAACAAGTTTAGGAAATAGATATCTTCTGCGTAAAAAGGACTTTTCTAAAGGAGACCTAATATTTTGCTCAGGATATTTAGGAGAAGCTGCTGCAGGACTGTTAATTTTAGAAAATAAAAAACCTAAGATTAAAAAGTTATTAAAGAAGGCCTATAAAAGATGTAAAAAAAGGCTTATAAATGCCTTCTTAGACCCTAAAGCCCTTGTAGATATAGGACTTAGCCTATCCTCAAAAGAACTAGATTGCGCCCTTATGGATATATCAGATGGAATAGCAACAGACCTATGTCATATGTTAAAGGACTCTGGTTTTTGTGCAAAGATATATCTAGATAAGCTACCGATATCAAGAGCAGTTAAAACTATAGCAAAAATCTTTAGAATATCTCCATATGATCTAGCATTAAAAGGTGGAGAAGACTATCAATTACTTTGGATCCTAGAGCCCAATAAGGCAAAAAAGATTATACCAGAATTATCTAGACTGTTTAATTATCCTATATCCCTTATAGGATATATTGACTATGGACAAGGTATATGGGTTAAAAGGCAAAATCGGTGGCAAGAGGTCTCTTATACAGGCTTTGAACATAAATTTTAAATGAATAAGATATTGTTTTGTTCAAAATTAAAGGCAAACCCTACTATAAAAGAAGATATTGACACGGTTTTTGTTACTATAGATGATGTTAAGATCTTAATAAGAATATCCTGGCAAAATGGCTATGTAGTCTATCTAGATCTAACAGAGGTTAACTCTGTAGAAAAAAAACTTGCCTATGCTAACAAAATAACATTAAACGCCTTAACAAAATTTCTATATAGGCAAACACCTACACTTTTATTGCCATTTTCTATCTACACAACAAAATTTATGAAAAGAGTCTATCAACAGACCCTAAACATCCCTTTTGGTTTTACTACTAGTTATAAAGAACTTTCTGAAAGACTCTCTACATCCCCACGGGCAATTGGTATGGCAATGAAAAAAAACCCCATCCCCCTTATAATCCCATGTCATAGAGTCATTGGTAAAAAAGGGCAATTGACTGGATTCTCTTCAGGATTAAAAATAAAAGAAAAGTTACTTAAATTGGAACAAACAAAAAAGGTAGATTTAACTATATATACTAACATAAAATATGTTAATGGAGGAAAAAGTGTCTGAGTTATATTTTAATCTTAAAGTTATCTCTAAAAAAGTTGGCCTTAGTGCCGATACGATCTTAGAGTGTTTAGAAGAGGGTCTTATAAGCCCATGTAAAGAAGAAAAGGAACTGCTATTTGATCAACAAACAGTTAAAAGACTTATAAAAATAAAACATCTAAAAGAAGACCTTGGAGTAAATCTAGCAGGCATAGATATCATATTGCGACTTTGTGAAAGGATTGAAGAATTAAATAAAAGGATTAATGCCTTGCAAAAGGCTCTTGGTAAAGAAGATAAAAATGAAGATATAGAAAAAACTTTTGGACCTAAAAGACAAAGGACAACACTTAATTTCTCAAAACCAATCGAGTTTATAAAAGTTATTGAGGTTATAGAAGACGATTAGAATTACACCTTTAATAATATTTCTTATCGCCTTTATATGCGGCATAATCTCATATAGATATAAATTTATCCCACTATCACCTCATATAATAATCATCTTGTCTTTTTTATCTTTATTGGCATTAGTTGGGATAAAATATCTAAAAAAGAGCAAATTAAAAAATTACTTAAAAACTATACTGATTATCTCCCTTTCTTTTTCTATATTTTTCCTTTTAGGAAACATCTGTCTTTACCTTAAATACAAAAATATTATTAAACACTCTATTCAATTAAAACCTTATGTAGATACTAAAACACCAAGCATACTTGAAGGGATTATACTTTTATGTCCTAAACCTTTAAAGAATAATGGAATAAGATATAAAGTAGTTGCAACCAAGATACTATCACCTTATCCTAAAAAGTTAACCGCTCAGTTTATCTCACTGACCTTAAAAGATACTCCTTTATCTCTAATTGCTCCTGGAGATGTTATAAGATTTAAAGCCAAGCTAAAATCTATAAGAAACTATAATAGTCCTGGTAGCTTTAATAGAAAATTATGGTGGGAACAAAAAGATATAAGAATAAGTGCATACTGTAACAGCCCTCTTAATATTGCTATTATTTCAAAATGGGAACCTAATCATTTTGATATCCTAAAACCATGGCTGTGGCCTATATTTTTAGAAAGACTTCGTTTTAAAATACTAAACGAACTAAAAACAGGCTTTTCAGATAGCTCATTTCCTCTAGCAGCAGCATTATTGCTTGGGATTAAAACTGCTATACCAGATACAACAAGACAGCTATTCTCTGACCTTGGCATAGGACATCTTCTTGCTATATCTGGACTTCATATGGCACTTATTGGACTCTTATTTGGTTCTACAATATATATAATTATACTCTTTATTCCTAATGCCTTATATTATCTAAATATTAGAAAATTTACATGTGCAATTACCCTGATCTTTCTGTTTATATATTGTGCTCTTACTGGATTTTCTCCCTCTGCAACTAGAGCATTTATAATGATTTTGACATTTAGTATAGCATTTCTTTTTGATTTATCTAGTGATAGTTTAAATACTTTAGCAATAGCTGCATGGATAATACTATTATTAAATCCACTTAGCCTATTTTCAATATCTTTTCAGTTATCATTTAGTGCGGTTTTGTTTTTGATATTAAGTTGGAAAGTCTTTTCTAAAAAAGAATTATTAAGATTACAAGTTAGAGATAAGAAATATAGATTATTTAAGCTATTATATGAATTTTTATTAATTAGTTTAATAGCATTTGTTGTTACTGTACCTTTAATTAGTTTCTATTTTAACAGAATAAGTATTATAAGTATTATTGCAAACTTGTTCTTTGTACCTATAATTAGTTTTCTAATTTTACCTCTTCTAATTAGTTCACTTTTTTTACTTCTAATATATAAAGATTTAGCATTCTTTTTATGGAAAATAGCAAATTATGCTATTGAAATTACACTAAATGCTATGAATTATCTTAGCAAATTAGTCCCTTGTGCTCTTTGGGTTAGTCCACCTACAATATTAGAGATAGTCATTTATTATGGTATTTTAACCCTTATATTTTTAATCTGGATGTATGACATAAAATGGAAAAAATCCTTGTCCTTATTAGCTATTGGACTATGTCTCTTTATACTTTTTATACCCAAGATCAATAGCTTTAATGGAATAAGATTTTATGTGCTTGATGTAGGGCAAGGGCTTTGTCAGATATTAGAATTACCAAGGCAAAAAAAGATTGTACTAATAGATGCAGGACCATCATTTCCCAGTGGATTTAATACTGGACAAGTAGTAGTAGGACCATTTTTAAGAAAAATAGGATATAAAAAGATTGATATAGTTATATGCTCCCATCCAGAAAGAGATCATATAGGTGGAATAATTCCCTTAATAAATGAATTTAAAATAGGAAAAATCTTTTATCCTTATGCTATAAAAACTAATGATATATGTTGGAAACAAACATTAACTCTTATAGGTCAAAAACATATAAAAACCTTTGCTATACACAAAATAAAAACGATTAAAATAGACAATGCCACTATTAAAATCTTTCCATATATAAATAATAAGCTCTCTAAAAAAGTTAGCAAAAATGAGAGATGTCTTGTTACAGAAGTAATTTATAAACAGAAAAAGATATTACTTTGTGCAGATATAAATAAAAGAAGGGAATTATCCCTTATAAAAACACAAAACATTAGAAAGATAGATGTTATCGTTGTACCTCATCATGGAAGCCTTAGTTCAAGCTCTTTACAATTCTTAAAAGCTACAAAACCACATATAGCTATATTCTCAGTAGGATTTAATAATCACCTACATCTCCCATCAAATAAGGTAGTTAATAGATACAAAGGAATAGGTGCTTTAATACTTAGGACTGATATAAATGGTACAATTTGTATAGCTATATCAGATAAGGCTAAACTATATATAAACTGCTATAAAAATTATTAAAAAATTTTATCTACAGCTCTCTATCGCCTTTTCTATATCTTCTATATCTACATCATCTGTGACAAAGCATCTGCCAATTTCTGGACATAAAACAAAGTTTACTCTTTTAGCAATAGTCTTTTTATCATGATAAAGTAAGTCTATTAACTCTTTTGTATCTAAATTATTTGGTACATTAGTTGGAAGCCCCAAAGATTTTAATAGATTTCTAAGCCTTATAAATTCTTCTTCAGAAAACATTCCCTTAATAATCGCTAGACGTGATACCACTACCATACCAATTGAAACGGCACAACCATGAGCTATACTATAGTTTGAAGCCGCCTCTATGGAATGGCCTATGGTATGCCCAAAATTTAAAATGCGTCTAAGACCACCTTCCTTTTCATCTTGAGAGACAACTTGAGCCTTAATAGAGCAGGATTCTTTAACAATTTTGCATATCAACTCTGGCTCAAGTTGGACAATATCTTCATAACGCTCCTCCAATAGTTTAAATAAGTCCTTACTCATTATCATTCCATATTTAACTACCTCAGCCATACCATTTATAAATTCCTCTTTAGGAAGACTAGCAAGAGTTCCAATATCACAATAGACCCTTTTAGGTTGAAAAAAGGTTCCAAGTAGATTTTTCCCTTCTGGGATATCTACTCCTGTCTTACCACCAACAGAAGAATCAACTTGAGCCAAAAGCGTTGTAGGAAGTTGTATACAACTTATACCCCTCATGTAAATAGATGCCAAAAACGCAGCAATATCTCCTGTAACTCCACCTCCAAGAGCAAGTATCATGCTTTGTCTGTCCGCCCCATTTTTAACCATCTGCCTTGCAAGAGACACTATGGTATCCATATTCTTAGAAGACTCTCCTGCTGGAAAGCTAAGTAGATATACGTTTAATCCTTGCTGCTTTAATATGTTTAAGAGGTCTTCTCCTAGTAAATCTGAAACATTTGAATCAGAGATGATAAAATAAGAGGATGCAGGAAAATCCTTTTTAAGATCTTCACCCACATTTGTTAAAATCCCCGGACCAATCAGTATATCATAAGAATCCTTGTCAAGATCTACCCTAACCTTCTCCCATACAAAATCTAGCTCTTTCATGTTAATATCCCTTTATATCTTTTATTTAACTAGAATAGGCCAAAAATATGCATTAAAATCAAAAAGCTAATAATAAAGGAAAAGAATAAAAAATTAACTATGAAAATGTCAAATACTTTTAGATGTAAAACTCTCATTTTTACTGTAGCAGTTGTAATACTATCCATCTATAGCTGTAGCCCTAAAAGGGCTATCATTAAAACAAACCCCAAACCAATTATAAACAAAAAACAGCTCATACACAGATTGAAAAAAAGAGCTCGTTCATTACACAGCATGTCTGCTACAGCAATGGTGCAAGTATCCTATAATGGAAGAGTGCTTCCATGGGTAAGGTGTAGGCTATATTGGGCTAAATTTCAGGATAGAGTAGTTATAAGAGTAATAGGATTGGGATTTTTTGGACAAAAGATGTTTGACTTTCTGGCAGGAGCTCAAGCCATATATCTCTATATACCTTCAACTGGAAAAGTCTTTACTTCTACCTATAGTGAAGCCTCAATCCTTCTTGGGTTTGATCCTTTATTATTGGGAAAAGAACTAAAATGGCTACTACAACCTTACTGTCTTGTTAATAAAAGGCCTAAAAAACTAAGGATTAATAGAATAAATGCATGGCTTAGAGTAAGCATAGGTAATTTTAGATATGCAACAGAAAGGATTGACCTTTTTGATTGTTCTATAAAAAATTTATCACTTCCTCAGTTAAGGGCTTCTTATCAAAATTATGCCTATCTTAATGCCAACATTTATTATCCACAATATATTGTAATATCTAGTAAAATTAAGCCCTTTTCTATAAGGATTAAGTTAGAATCTATAATGGTAAATAATATCTCTTGTGCAAATTCAGTATTTAATGCCACAGCATTTCTTAAACTTCCCCTTGCTCCTTTATCTTTACTTTTTATGAACATTACTTAGCTTATCAAATAGTTATGAGCACAAAAAAAATAAAAAAAGGAGCAAGGCTATGGGAATGAAAGTGGTGATTATTGGTGCGGTTGCAGCAGGTCCTAAAACAGCATGTCGTCTAAAAAGGCTAATGCCAGATGCACAAATCACAATGATTGATCAAGACGACATAATCTCTTATGGTGGCTGTGGAATACCCTATTATGTATCAGGTGATGTTCCAGATGATTCAGAGCTATACTCCACAAATTTTCACATGATAAGGGATGTAAATTTCTTTAAAAATGCAAAAGGGGTGGAACTAAAAACAAAACGTAAAGCAATAGGCATAGATCGTAAGAAAAAAGTGGTCATAGCTAAGAACCTTGAAACAGGTAAAGAAGAGGAATTTCCTTATGATAAATTAGTCCTTGCTACAGGAAGTAGACCAAATGTAATACCAGTAAAAGGAGTAGACTTAGATGGTGTCTTTACCATAAGTAACCTACATAAAGCTATAGAGATTAGGAAACGTCTTACTCAAGGCAAGGTCGAAAAGGCTGTAGTAATTGGTGGTGGAGCAATAGGGATTGAGATGGCCGATGCCATTGGTGATCTTTGGGGGGTAGAGACCAAAATAGTTGAATTTATGCCTCAATTATTACCTAAAGTAGTAAATAATACCATATCTCTTATGATCCAAAAGAAACTAGAGGATCACAACATAAAAGTCTATACAAGTGAAACAGTAAAATCTATAGAAGGTGATGAAAACGGACATGTAAAAAAAGTAATAACTGATAAACATGAATTTGATGCTGATCTTGTACTCCTAGCTACAGGGGTACGGCCTAGGGGAGAGCTTGCAAAAGATGCTGGACTTGCTGTCTCCTCCTATGGAGCAATAGTAGTAAATCAGCGTATGCAGACATCTGATCCAGACATATATGCAGCAGGAGACTGTGTAGAGGTAATAAATCTAATTACAGGGAAAAAGGCTTATGCCCCAATGGGTTCTCTTGCAAATAGACAAGGACGAGTTGTTGCTAATAATATAGCAGGAATCCCTTCCGTATTTGATGGAGTAGTTGGCACATTTATTACCCAAGTTTTTGACATAAGTGTAGGTGCAACAGGACTAAGTGTTGAGCTTGCCCAACAGGAGGGCTTTGATGCTGAAAGTGTTATGATTGTAACTCTCAATAAAGTACACTTTATGCCAGAACATGCCCCTCTTTATGTAAATATAATTGTCGATAAAAGGACTAGAAGATTCCTAGGCTTCCAAGGTGTTGGACCTATGGGTGATTCTTTTCTTGCTAGGCTAAATGCGGCAGCTACAGCACTTAAGTTCAAGGTAACAATAGATGAGCTAAGCACTGTTGAACTTGCTTATGCCCCACCATTTGCCACTCCTGTAGATTGTTTAAATGTAGCAGCAAATGTAGCGGAAAACCTCTTAAATGGGATGTTAAAACTTATAACTCCTCAGGAATTCTCTGAGTGGATAGAAAATCCGTCACTTCATGAAGACTGGATTGCACTGGATGTAAGAGAAGAACAAAGTGCAAAACCCTTTATGGAAGCTTTTGGGCCTAGATGGATATGTTTAAGATACGATAAGATAAGGTCTGAGTATCACAAACTACCTAAAGACAAAACCCTTATTCTTGTATGTAGTAGCGGGACAAGAAGTTATGAGGTACAATTGTTTTTAGATACCTTAGGATATAAATCCTTGGTTTTAGATGGAGGCATGGCTGTATTTAATATGATACCATGCCCATGGTATCCTAAAAAATCATAAAAAGACAAGGAGGTAGCAAGGTAGATGAACGTGATTAATAAGGCAATAATTTTTATGATTATTTGCTCTTTTTTTAATATACATTCTGTGCTTGCTGCCTCCTGTCCAAATGCAAAACAGTTAGAGATTCTTATAAATAAAACATTTCACAAAAACCTAAAAATTGTAAAGGTGGCACCAAGTGAGATAAAAGGAATCTGTGCTGTAGAAGTAAAACTTGGCACCCTATTAAGAATTATATATGTAGACTCAAAGGCTAGATATCTACTTACAGGTAAGATATACGATATAAAAACAGGTGAAAATCTTACTCAAAAACAACTAGGTGATTTAAATAAACTAACTCCAAAAGAGCTCAAGACCCTAGATAAATATGTAGCGTTTACTTTTGGTAAAAAAGGAACCCCTATCTACTTTGTAAGTGATCCTATATGCCCATATTGCAGAAAGGCAGAAAAAGTAGTTAAAGAAATGGCAGAAAAAGGGATTATAAAAGCACATTATGTACTATATCCTTTGAGCTTCCACCCCGGTGCATATGAAAGATGTGTATCAATAATTTGTGAACATAAAGGTATTAAAGCCTATGAGACAGGCAATATACCATCTAATCAATGTAAAGAAGGACAAAAATGGATAGATAAATCAAAGGAATTTTTAAATTCAAAAGGAATATATGGTACACCAACCTATATCTTTTTAGATGGTAGGCACTACACGGGATTTTTAACAGAAAAACAGCTTATTGAAATGGCTCATATAAAAGTAAGAAAGAAATTTCACACACCCCACAAATTACCATAAACTTCATATCACTTAAAATTTTTAAAATTTAAAGTTAATTATATTTGAGCATATGCTAAATAATTGAAAAAATTTGTCACTTATTTATAAAAATTGTCATTATAAATCCAAAGGTTAAATAAAAAAAGCGGCCCCTTCGGGCCGCATATAAAATAATAAATCCACCCCACCCAAATAACAACTTTACACCATTGTTACTTTCATTGGTACAGTAATATGTTTTAAATGTTCCCAGCTATCCTTAGGAGGGCACATATCTTCTTTTTCTACCATCTCCTTCATTTTATATACAAATTCCATATCATTACCACCAAAGAACCTATAAAGATTTGCAAAATCTGGAAGATCTGCATAAGCTTCTCTCATCCTATCTGGTAGTGTCTGTAGATCAGTCCATTCTAAATATGCAGGTGCTTCCTTAAGACCAGGATAATACTTAAGCCCTCCTATTCTACTAAAAAGTAGTATGTCTTCATAAAATGGAGCATGCTTAGGATGAACAGATATAATCATATCATCATAACCTTTAACTATTGCATAAACCCCAAGCCATTTAAAAACGTGTAAAAATGCATTTACTGCATCCTTACATGGTTTAGCAGCAAGAGAGGTTATCTCTACTATACTTCTGTTTTTAGACCTGAGTTTATTTATTTCTTTAGAATATATCTTATCACTAGGAAGTCCTAAGTTTGGACTATCTTGTACTAAAGTAGCAGTGGCAATAGGCTCTCCATTAATACGCATAAGAGCTATAACAGCACGTGAGTCAGGGTTCATCTGATATGGAGTAATCCACAGACCACCTTCTTGTGGATTTATAAGTCCTATTTCACAATATCTATCATGTACCAGCTTGCAAGCCTCTCTCAACCCCTCTGGGCTCTTTACTAATTTTATAGAATACCTGCCCTCTGCAGGTGTCTGTGTAAGCTTTGTTCTTTTTAATCTTAGGATTCTTTTATCTTGAATAGAGATTGTCTTCTTTTTCCTACACTCAATATTAGTATTGATATTTCCTAATGCTTGCATAGCTAACTCCTTTTTAATCTTTATATTATCCTAAATATCCTCTACCCAATATCTTGTTTCTCTTTTGTATTTTAAGTGAGCAAAAATGATGCCTAACTTACTTATGAGTAATTTCTTAGGAAACTTTAAATTTTTGTTGAATTTTCGATAAAGTTGTGAATAGTATTTGCTGAAGCCTTTTATTTTGACAACAATTATGGAAAATCTAGGAGGATGCTCTGATGAAGCGATATAAACCTCTAGTCTTTTTAATCTTAATTTTATTCTTAACAAGCTCTACAAGTTATGCCATCTCAAAGGAAAAAGCCCTTAAGTTAGGACATGAACTGGCGTGGAAAGTCTATAATAGATATATAGGGAATGATAGTTGTGCTGATATGCAGATGATTCTTATAAACAGTACGGGTAATAAACGTATAAGGACAATGAAGATGTGGACCTTAAATGAGGGTAAAAAACGTTTCACTTTAATAAGATTTTATAGCCCTGCTGATATAGCTGGTACAGCCTTTTTAGACCAATCTTATGGGAAAGGAAAAGAAGTTCAACACCTTTATTTACCCGCCCTTGGAAGAGCTAGAAGGATTTCTGGTAGGTTAAAAACTCATAGATTTGTAAATTCTGACTTTACTTATGAAGATCTAGAAAGGCACTATCCTGAGCACTATACAAATATAATACTTGGCATTGGTAAATACAAAGGACATAAATGTTGGATATTAGAAAGCATTCCAAAACCCGGAATATATTCTCAGTATTCAAAATATATCTCCTGGATAACCCCTTATCTTTTGCCAGTTAAAATCGATTATTATGACAAAAATGGCAAGCTTATAAAGACATACAGAGCTCTAAAGTGGAAAAAAACTCAAAATATCTGGACTATTTACGATGGTATTATGAAAGACCTAGTAGCTAAACATAGTACTGAACTAATTATTAATAAAATTCGATATAATATTGGACTAGATAAATCAATATTCTCAGTAAATAGAATGGGGACATTTTAAATGAAAAGAAAAGCTATATTTCAATACCTATTAAGTTTGTCTTTATTGTTTTTAATACCCTTAACCTCTCAGGCATATCAAATTGATATAAATAGACTTAAATGGGTTGATACTATCTATAAACCTATTATCCCAGTAATACACAATATCACTAGATTAAAATGTAAAGAAGTAAAAGGAAGATGGTATAATACATCAGCTTTCGATATAAAAGATGACAATTCATATGAATATACAAAGGCATTTAGAAATATAATTTGGTTAAATGCTGATTATACATCTAATATAAATGGTACAAGTACCTCAAATATTATATTTCTTAGAGCATCTGGAAGATTTAACAGAATAGATGAGTTTAATTCTGATAATCATCAACGTAGTATAAATTTAGAAATTTGGGATAGTTATATAAGTTTAACTGAACCTAACTGGGATATACTTATAGGTAAAAAGATCGTAAGATGGGGCAAAACTGATCAAATAAGTCCAGTAGATAATGTAAATCCACAGGACTTTCGCTCCTTTGTTCTTTTAAAAAGAGAAGATAGAAAAGAACCTGTATTTATGATAAGAACTCGACTATTTCTAGGTGCCAACACCCTAGAATTTATACTAGATCCACAGGCACGTCATAACAGACTTTATTACTTTGACTCTGATTGGGCAGTATTTGATCATATAAAAGAGGAATACAAAAACTTACCATATATAGGACAGGTTATAGAGAATCTACACATAAAAAAGCCCTCAAATGGACCTGCTCTTAAAAACAGTGAAGTTGGTATAAGATTGTCTGGTGACCTAAGTAACTTTGACTATGGAATAAGTATACTTTGGGCACACAATAGGTCTTTATATCCATATATAAAGAGCTTTCCAATAAAAGGTATTTATGTTGATAACTTAGACAATATCACGTTTAATCCATACACTAATAAGGTTGTTGGAAATGATATTGTCATAGAATATCCAAGAGATACAATATTTGGATTATCTCTTGAAACTACTGCTGGACCCTATGGTATAAGAGGAGAATGGGCATGGCATACTCATTACGTGCTAATGCAAAAGGACTTAACATCAGTAAAAAAACACTGCCTTGTATATGTACTTGGCATAGATCGTACATGGAACAATAATATCTATACAAATCTAGAATTTATACAACAATGGATCCCACATTGGGATAATAATATATTATTTGAAAGGCGCTTGGATTCAGGGATCCTATTTAGGATATCAGATACATTCTTAAGAGATACCTTTAAAATAAAATTGCAAGGCAGTTACTCTTTTACTACAAGAGACTATTATTTAAATCCCGAGTTCTCATATAAGCCTGAAGATAACTTGAGGCTATTTACTGGACTACATATAATTGGAGGTCCTGTCGACACATTATTCCATCAATACGACAAAAATGACGAAATTTATATAGGATTTGAGGCATTTTTCTAAAAATTTTAAAATGTTTAAATAAAAAATGCCTCAAGAGGCTTTCTTACTGCCCTAGCAGTTGGAGGAGAGGGACATCTTCCTATCCTAAATAAAAGAGCCTCACTTCTTTCTCCTTTTAAGATATCTTTCCAAATGGATTGCCACTTAGGTCTTATCTCACTTATGATATTGCGATGTTTAATAGAAAACGCTCTATCACCTTCAAGAGACACCCTTAAAAAAAATAAGGTTATGGCTGTAACAGGTTGCATAGAAAGCCCTAAAGAGGTGGCACAAAGCCAAATCCTCTCTAATGCCCTCCCTGCATTAAAAAATTCATATGGACTGTTGCCACTTATGCTTAAAAGCCCTACCGCTCCGCTATCTGTAATGGATTTTTTGGCATGCATAGCAACCGCACGACCTACCCCTATCTTATTAAAAAAATTCATAACAGGCCATGGCTCACAAAATCTTAAAAAGAGCTCCCCGCCAAACCCAGCCTCTAGACTTCTTATAGGCATTCCATCTCTTTTTTTATTTATCTCATCTTGATTCCATCTGATTGTGGAATATAAAAATTCATGGAGATCCCTTCTTTCTACCCGAATGATATCTGCCTTAAAAACTAAAGATGCAACCTGTTTTTTTAATCTTTTATCTGTAATAAGAGAAAGCATTGCACCTTCTACTCCCTGTGCCTCTCTTACAAGCGCTTTTATCTCTTGGGAATCAAGTGGGGTCCTTTTATACGGTTTCCTATTTGTTGAACGAGTGCCAATTGCAGGATATAAATTTATTCTCTCTTTGCTCACCTCTCCTTTTTCTTTAAATTTAATACTTGCTATCGGATTGTTAGGATCAACATCTTTATGTGGATATATCTTAAACTCAGGCTCTATCTCTAAGGCACGCGATGCTATTAAAATATTCTCAAAAAGTGCTCCACTAGATAGATAAGTAGCCCTTTGGCCTACATTAAAAAAAGACTGGTCTGCCTTTGGATCAATAAATATATCTAATTCATTTTTGTTCTCATCAAATCGTAAACGCCATGGTTGAGTATTATCTCCTGAGGGAGCTAATATCCCTGCCTGAAGAATAGTCCTTATCTTATCATTCATGAGCGTCCTCCTGTAGACTTTCTATCCCCCCTTAATGCCAAAAGAGCAGGTAATACAAAAAGATCCGCCAAAAGAGCAACAAGCATTATTAATGCACAAAGAAAGCCAAATTCAATCGTTGGGATAAAATCTGATAAAACAAGTATTCCAAAACCACCAATTAACACCACAGAAGTGGCAATAGCTGCAAGACCTTTAGTAGTCCATGTATGAGATATAGCATCAAAAACACCATGTCCTTGTTGTCTAAACCTAGAATAGTGAATAGTAAAGTGTATGGTATCATCAACAGCAATACCTATTGCTACTGCTGAGATAATAGCAGTAGCAGTATTTATAGGTATCCCTACCCAGCCCATTAATCCTAAATTACCAATAATCGGTAATATATTAGGTATAATAGCAATTACACCTAACCAAAAGGACCTTAATACAAAGAAAAACAAACCAAGTACAATAATCATTGCACTTGCAAGACTTTCTATCTGACTATTTACAATGTCAACTGACATCTTCTGGGTAAGAAATGTCTTTCCTGTAACCTGTGCGCTAATTCCTGTATGACTAAATATAATATTTAGTTCATTTTCTATCTCATGTATTAAAGGCATTAATACTCTAGTACTATGATAAGGTGTCCTTGCAGAAACCCTCATCCACTGATAATTTTGATCTATAAAATGATTCATCTCACTTCCATCATATATTAAAAGATACTGGGCAATAAGCTTTCTTGATTTAGGGATCCTATAATATTTAGATTCATTACTGTGAAATGCTTGATTCATAAGCTTTATAAAATCATTAAAATCTATAACCTTTGTAATTTCAGGTCTCTTCCTAAGCCAATTCTCAAGCTCCTCCACCCTATTTAAAATATGAGGATCCAAAAATGCATTTGGATTGTTAGCTTTAAGAGAAATCTCAAGTGTATCAACTCCTCCAAGATGCTTATCTACAAACGCAGCCCCTTTCCTAACTGTGCTAGAAGGCTTAAAATAATCTAAAAGATTCGTCTCTACCCTTAAATACCTACACCCTATTAAAGACACCACAGAAAAGATTACTGTTATAAAAAGTACCCAGTATCTAACTTTTAATACAAGCTCTCCCATGCCCTCTACAAAGGCATCAAGAGGTACCTTGATTACTCTAGAGGCAACCTCTACCCAACCAAGGAAATGAGGTAAAAATAGAAATGTAAGACAGTATTCAAGCATCATCCCCATTGCTGCAGCAATTCCAAAATGGCGAATAGAGGGGATATCACTAAGAGCTAAAGAGGCAAAACCTACAGCAGTAGTAAAACTTGTGAGAAAACAAGGCCACCACAACTCCTTTATTACTTGCAGTATTAGGTCTCTTTGTGTAGCAGTTGGAAATTCTCTATGAAATCTCTTTCTTACTCCCAAAAGCCTTGCACACACATGTATTCCATCTGCTAAAGAAAGTGCCATTATCAAAGGGGGTAAGATAGAAGTAAGAGGACTTAATGCGCCACCAATTAGTGTAAGTGAACCAACTGTCCACAAAAGAGAAAGTCCCATTGTCATCATTATAACTATAACTGCAGGTATCGCCCTTAAAAACCAATAGAGCATAACCCCCATAAGCACAGCAGTAATAGGGATGAAAAGTGCCATATCCCTATTCATTGCCTTTGCCATTGCCACATCTGTTACAGGCCAACCTGCTATATGAAGAGAAGTTATGCCCTTAGGTGGTGGGTTTTCTTTAATGACCCTTTTAATTGCCTTCACTACTCTTGCATCAAAATTAAAATCTTCAAAGTGCTGAGTGGTCCTTACAAGTAAAAGAGTAGATTTGGCATCTGGACTAATCAAATTGCCAACAATAAGAGGATTTGATAATGCCCTCTTTTTTATCCATTTTAGTTCTTTTTGACCCTTATGAGTATTGGGATCAGGGATCTTATCTGGAAGAAGCGGCTCCACTATAAATGCATTTCCTTCACCAACAATATCTTCTACAGAACTAAGACTTAGTACATCGCTTACCCCTTTTATTGACTCAAGTTTATGTGTTAGCCTTCTAATATATCTTAAAACAAAAGGCCTAAGACAATCTTTAGAACTAAAGGCTACTGCAATGCCATCATCTGCCCCAAATTGTCCTCTAAACTTCTGATAAAAAATCCTTTGAGGATCATTCTTAGGCACTAAAGAATCTATAGAAGTAACAACAGGAAGGTGAATAGTAAGAATTGTGGCATAAATACTAATCAGAATTACTATTAAAAACCATAACCACTTTTTATCAAGAACCCAACGTGAGTATATATCAAGCCAGCGATTTCTCTTTTGCAAGTTTCGCCTCCCGCAAGGCGGAAATTTTTTTAAGCTTCTTTAACACCCACCAACGCTTAAAACGCTGAATAGGGTTCTTATTACCCATCGGAATTTTACCCTTTTTGTAAACAAGTCTATAAGGATCAAATTGGGCATAACATGGAACAGGTCTAAGCCCTGGCCTATTAAGTAGAATCCTTAAAGTCTCTGTTGCAGCAAGGGCAGTGCAAAGGTAACAAGAAGAGGCTATAGATGGACCCTGTTCAGAAGATAGATCAACCTTATTTAAATCCATATATGCAAGCTGGGTAGCCCCAGGAGCAAGTCCAATTGCAAAAGATATAAGTTTTTCTTCTCTACTCATACCCGGCCTTATATCAAAATATTCATCAAAATTAGGACTTCTTTTGGGATCAAAGACCAAAAGAGCACTACTAAATCCCAAAGGACCTGCTGTTATAACATAGCAGCCCTTAGATAAGGCTTTATTAAAGAGAAGCTGCCTCATCTCTATGTTAAAAAAATCTAGTCCATCAACAACTACCTGTACTCCATCTAAAAATTCATCTATATTATCAACTGTTATACCATCTGAATAGGTGGTAATATTAAGGTGAGGGTTTACATTAAGGGCTTCCTCAACCAATACTTCTAACTTTTTGCGTCCAAAGTCCTTTACTCTAGCTCCATATTGTCTATTTATATTAACAGGCTCAAAAATATCAAAATCAGCTAGCTTAAAATTACCTATACCAATCCTTGAAAGACATATAAGATGAGAACCTCCTACTCCACCAAGTCCAGGGATAGCAACTGTCGATCTTTTAAGAACTTCAAGCTCTTTTTGTGTAATAAGGCCTATGGTCCGTTTAAAGGCTTCCTTATAATAGAGCTCAGAGTCTTTTATAAGGTTGTCATAATCCATTAATATAAGCCTCCTTTATCTCCTAATGGAGATACCTAGCTATCAAAAAACAAACATCTAACTAAAGAAAACTATAAAAAATATCTAAAAAAGTCCTTTGTACAAAAAAGGCAGTTCAATAAACATTCTAACCAAGTGTACCTACTGCTACTCCCCTTACTGCCTTTCGGACTTTTTCACTATGTTCAATAAGTTGAGTGATGTTAGTAGAAGATATTGAAGTTATAGTTGGAGCTAATATTGAGGAAAGCCCTTTTAAAGGATCTAATAGCTCTAAGGATATATTAAGATCTTTAAGTCTTGATAAAAATTCATCACCAGCAAGATGTCCGTGGTTTCCTACCAAATCAAAAAGGGCCTCCTTTCCCTTGTTCAAAATAAGCTCTATAATTGCTCCTATTATCCTTGTATCTCCACTGGTTATTGACCAATTTGCCCTTTTTATAGCATAGCGATTTGCATTAAATGCAATTGCAACACCCCCTGCTTTTGCAACCAACTCTAAAGCTTCACTATCTGTTATACTATCTCCTATGTAAATAACCTGAGAAAGGCTGTTTTTAGTACGGGTTAAACTATGCTCAACAGCCCTTGCCTTTTCATGACCACCAATTGGATTTACATCTTTAAGGATTCTACCTGATTCCATATTGGGAAGCTCTTCCCAAAATATCTTATCTAAAAGCAAGACCGCCTCTTTTGACTTATCATCTAAGTCAGACAAAGAGTTTGATCCTTCTGGCCAATCAATTAACTTAAGAGAATTTATCTTTCTGATATAGTCCTTTAGTATGCCTTGTTCTTCCTCTGGAAGGTCATATAAATCTATATCTACCTCTGTAGCATATACATTGTCTTTCGGAAATCCCGTTAATTCACAAAGTGCATCTAAATATGGCCTATAACTAGTACTTATAATAAAAGAAGGAATGGTATTAGAGAGTTGCTTTAAAAGCTCTTGAGTACCAGGAATAAGACAAAGAGTCTTTTTTGAAAACTCCCTCATATCATGAGAGCTTATTCCATAGGCCTTTAAAAATGGAAGGATTAATTTAAGGGTATCTCCAGCCTTGTAGTTTGGTTTCTTCTCAACCTCTACTAAGTAGTCATCATAACGGCTTATTCTTTTAAAGAACTCTCCACCTTCTGGTATAAATGCCTCACACAGTTCAAAGGCATTGTCATTTTGAGTAAGCGGACCTTCACAATCTATATTAAGCTGAAAGGTTGACATCTTTACCCCGCACTTAAATTAAATGAATTAAACAAGAACTCTCTCTTTAAAAATATCTATGTTTACTGCCTCAAATTCCCCTTGCTTTTTCCCCTGTTTAGATTGACTTGGCACTAAATCGAACTCAAATATATTACTAGCCCTTTCAAAAAGACTAATATCAAGTCCTTCCTTAGCATTTTTGGTATGGAAAAATACATCCTTTTCAACCAAACCCTCTTCATGGGGATCATAGTAATGAAAAAATCCATATCCCTTTTTTTCATCAAATTTGGCAACCCAGCCACGCAACCTACAAGATCCCTCACAGGGTATCAAACCTGGTATTAAAAAACCATTTACAAAATGATCTGCCGTCTCTTTTAGAGCTCGACTTACATTTTTAAAACCTATTACCTCTACACGAATACCTCTGTTTTGAAGGGCAGTAATAAGTCTTACAAAATCACTATCTCCAGAAACCAAGATAATCCTATCTAAATTTTGAGATTGCACAAGGGCATCTACTGCAAGATCAAGATCTGCATTTGCTTTACGACACTGTAGCCCTGCATCATCCACATAATGCTTAACAGTCTTTTTTATGACCTTAAAACCTGCCTTTCTAAGACCTTCAAAAAAGGAATATAACTTATCACGATACTCTGCGTCTTGTTCAATCCTTTCTTCATCTTCAACCACATAAGAATTGGCACGTAGTATATGACTACCAACACCTAAACGTTTAATTAAAACCTCATATCTCATTCCGTAACCGCCTGAAAGTCTAACATTTTCTGCATCTACGTATATACCAAGCTTTAGCACAGTGCTCTCCTTTATACCCACCTCACAAAAAAGATTCTAAAATACCATCTCCAAACATCCAATCATTTTAAAACTATAAAAAATATACAACATAAAAGAATCAATATAAATTCCTAATTAAACTATTTTATCATGGCTTCTATTTCTTCACTTAAATCATATGCTTCTAAAAGCTCTTTTCCGCTGCTATCGTAAAGCTTTCCATCCTTTAAATATATTTTACCTGTTGAAAGTGCCTTTAATGTCTGCACAATTAAAGGTAATTCTCTTTTTACCCCTTCCTCCCGTATTGCAGAAAAAAGAGGCTCTCTTTCACCTTCTTGTTCAATAATTGCCTTAAGCCCTATTCTTTTCTTTTTATCTCTAAATTGCTCCCAAAGACTATACCATTTTTTACCTTTTATAGGAAAACGGCAATAAGTTATAGCAGGGCCTTTATCTAATTCTGGAGTGACAAGATGCATCATTACTCCAGTGTCATCTGCATCTTGATCAAGAAGTTTCCAAATGACCTCTTGCCATGTTCCAACAGGGCCACCAGGAAGCGCGGGATGTAGATTTATAATAGATAGCTTATTACAAACCTCTGCACTTACTACCCACATATAACCTGCAAGCACAACAATATCTGCATCATACTCAGATAACCTTTCAAGCACCTGTCTATGATATGCAATCCTCCAAAATTCTTTATCAGAGGATCTTAATCTAGGACGGAAATTTTTAGCAGAAAATGAAACAACAGGAATATCATAGCTTTGGGCAAAAGCCATTAAGTCGTCACTATACTTTGACTCCCCAGGCTCTCTTGAACAAAATACATAGGCTATTTCTCCATTAGGAATCACCCCAATCTTGATACTATGGATGACTGTTCTCAAAAGTACAAGAGCGGCTTCATCTCTACCTGTTGTCCACCATCCAAATTTCACTTAACCTTCCTCCTATACTTCTATTTCCCTGCTAAGCAGGGAGGATAATCTAGAACCAAATGGCTCTAACCACCTCCTTCCAAAATCTCTAAGGCTTAAAGATGCAATAAAACAGCCTGCCTTTAAAGCAGACAACATATCATAGCCCTTAATAAGCCCATATATAAAACCCGCAGCAAGACTATCTCCTGCTCCAGTATTATCCACTATATCTGAAACAGGATAAGCATCTACTTTAACTTTAGAAATAACTTTAGGTTTAGAGAAACAATATGCTTCCGCCCCCTTTGGTCCTTTTTTTAATATAACTACAGGTAAGGGGATTTTAAAGTCTGTTTTTTTATAAAATTTTGAATCTATTATCTTTTTTGACCCTAGTATTGTAAGCACTTCTTTTATAGCCTCTTTTATATTACTTCCAGTTAAAAGTTTAAGTTCTCTTTCAGTTAAAAATAGTAAATCGGTCATACATAAGAAATTCATTAATTTGTTAATCCCTTTTTTAGCATAAATTTCTCCAGGGTCAAAACTAATTATATGACCAAAACCATATTTTTGTGCAAGTTTTGTTTGAAAGATAAGACCATTGTCTTGGACTAATGAAGAAAAATGAATAATATCAACACTAGATAAGTCCTTTCTTTCTAAAGAAGATAAGCTATTTCCTTGAGGTCCTACAACAAAAAGGGCCCTATCTCTATTGTATTTATCTAGCACCACTATGCAAATTGAGCTTAGTCCATTTTGTATTATAAATGATGTATCTATCTTGTCCTTAATAGAAGATAAAATAAACTCTCCTTCTGGATCATTTCCTACTACTCCACAAAATCCGCAATGACAGCCTAGATGTGCAAGAACTGCTATTGTATTTGCAGAAGAACCTCCTGCACACTTATAGGATGAAATAGCATAACTGTTCAGGAAAGAAAGGAGCTCTTTTGCTTGTTGTCTAGAACCAGAGATCTCTTCTCCAGCCTTAATCCCTAAAGAAGATAAAATAGGATGTTTTAATGACTCTACTACAAATAAATAATCTAGATTTAGGGCACCACAACCAAGTATTTTATACATAAAGAAATTTAAAAACTATCGCAATCAAAAAATCAATTTTGGTAATTTTTATATACAATAGTAGAATTAAAGCATAAAAGCTACAATTTTATTTTATGGGACAAAAAAGATGAAGATATTAATATCCGGGGCCTCTGGATTAATTGGAAACGCAATTAAACTCCATTTTTCCAAATTAGGATATCAAGTAATTCCTTTACAAAGAAAAGAGCCTTCTCGTCCTCCATACTGGAGCATAGAAAAAGAAATTATTGATTTAGGAGAACATAAATCTATCGATGTCGTTATCCATTTGGCAGGAGAAAATATTGCAGCAGGTAGATGGACAAAGAAAAAGAAAGAAAAGATTAAAAATAGCCGAATAAAAGGCACTAAGTTACTATGTGAATATATATCAACCTTAAAACATAGACCAAAAACTTTAATATCTGCCTCTGCTATAGGATATTATGGGGATAGGGGGGATGAAGAACTAACTGAAGATAGTCCAAAAGGATCTGGATTTTTAGCAGAAGTTTGTGAGTGTTGGGAAAATGCCACCCAACTAGCCTTAAAATCTAGTATAAGAGTTATAAATATGCGCCTTGGTATGGTCTTAAGTCCACAGGGAGGCGCATTAAAAAAGATGTTACTACCTTTTAAATTGGGACTAGGTGGTATTATTGGAAGTGGACATCAATATATAAGCTGGATTGCTATTGCAGATGTTTTAGGTGCTATAGATTATATAATAACACATGAAAAACTTATAGGACCTATAAATTTTGTTTCTCCGTATCCTGTAACCAATAAATATTTCACAAAAACACTTGCTAAACTACTACATCGTCCAAGTGTAGTACCCCTACCCTCACCTGTTGCTAAACTCTTTTTTGGAGAAATGGCCAAAGAACTCTTGCTTTCAAGTACAAAGGTTGTTCCTAAAAAATTGATTGAATCAGGCTACCCATTTAAATACTCTCAATTAGAAGATGCATTAAAAGCCATCTTATAACAATCTAATCTAATAAAAATTAAATAATTTTTCAAAATAGTTTAAAGTAGAGTTTATAAAACCGATAAGAGAAGCAAATAGTTTAAAAGAGGAGTTTGTGCTTATGCCTTCTTCTTGTATTATAAGACGTAAATATCCTCGTGTTCCTATACTCATCCAAGTAAGATATAGAACTATTAAAGAACAATTTTCTGGATTTGCAGAAGACTTAAGTGCAGGTGGAGTATTTATTGCCACTCCTAAACCCCTTCCAGCAGGAACTCTTCTAACATTAGAGTTTGCGCTCCCTGACTCTAATGAACCCCTTAAAGTAAAAGGTATAGTAGCATGGTCAAGAACAACGCTGTCTCGACTAGATCAAAGAAGAGGTATGGGCATTAAATTTGAAGGACTAACAGAGCAACAAAAAAAGAGAATATCAAACTGGGTTGAAAAGACAAAATCTCAAAAAGAGGCTGCCTCTAATTCATAGTGTTTAAGATATTGTGCAAGAGTATTAAGAGAAGGTAGTACATCCTCTTCTTTATGTGCTTCAACTGTCATGATTGGAACGATTGAATTTTGTTTCAACCAATTAAATAAAAAATCAAAATCTACTCCTGCACTTCCAAGTCTAAGATGCTCATCTTTTCTACCATGATTGTCATGTAGATGTAGCTGTTTTAACCATGGACCAAGACTTTCAAGCCAAAAGGAGAGCCCTTTGGCTGCAAACACATTCTGATGACCAACATCTAAACAAAAACCTAAATATGGAGATCTTATTTGTTCAAATATTCTAAGGTGTATCTCTGGTCCTGGCTCAAACACATTTTCTAATACCAAAAGGATACCTAATCTTTCTGCAATATCTACAAGCTCTTTTAAAGTATGTATAGCATTTCTCATCCAACTTTCTTCATGATTTAAATAGTGCCATGTGTCAAAACCAGTATGTATCACCATAGATTTCGCGTTAAAAATAGAAGCAACTTCTAATGTCTTTAAAAGTCTCTTTTTTGTAACATCTCTAACAAGTGGATCAAGTGCTCCTATAGATAAATCCCAAAAAGGAGCATGTATTGTGGCAACAAGTCCATTTTCTTTCAACATTTCTGCAACTTCTAAAAAATCTATTATAAAATATTCATCAAGTACTTTATTTGTAATACCAATCTCTGGATTAATCTTTAAAGATATAATTTTATCCCAAAATTTTTCCTTTAATAAAATAAACGGACAACATACAAAAGCAGAAGGGACTGGATTATTAATACTATACATATACTTTTTATTCCTATTCCTTTTTTACGCTTGAATTATTAAGCACTGTTTTTATAACTCTACAAATCTCTTTGTAAGTTACCTTATTAGAAAAACCAGGGCAATCCTTTCTGATCGCCTCCCACGCTCCCCTATCATATAAAATACTAGGATGAAGTGGCCACTGTCTACATGCATCTGGTTTTACAGGGTGAATAGCACAAAGTCCACTGTCTTCATTATAAAATATACAATGATTATTTACTATTTTCATTTCTACTCGTTTATCTTTTATAACACAATACTTATCTAGAAATTCTTCTTTACTAAGACCTAAAAAAGATGCAATTCGTATTTGTTCTACCTCACTTAAGGAAACAGTAGAGCTGCCGTGGCAGCAGTGCCCACAACGCCTACAAAAAAATATATCTTCTAACTTATACATAGCTATATTTGCCTTTCTTTATATTTTATAGGATCCTTAACACCTGCTTCTTTAAAACCCTTAAGCCTTAAAAGACATGATTCACACCTACCACAAGCAACATCTTCATCTTGATAACAGGACCAAGTAAGGTCAAATGGCACATTTAACTCTAAACCCTTTTTTACTACATCGGATTTTTTATATCTTAGTAGAGGTGCAACTATCTTGATATGAGTCTCTGGCTTTGTACCTAGCTCTATGACCTTATTAAATGCCTCAATAAATTCTCCTCTACAATCAGGATATCCAGAGTAGTCTACCTCTGTAGCCCCAATATAAATATAATTTGCTCCTATAATCTCTGCCCAAGAAACAGCTACAGATAAAAAATGTGCATTTCTAAAGGGGACATAAGTTATAGGTATTTCAGAGGAACCACTTAGTTTACCCTCTGGAACCTTTATAGAAGAATCAGTTAAGGCAGAGCCACCTATCTCTTTAAAATGCGATAAAGTTATCTCTAACCTCTTTTCTACATTATAGAAATCTGCAATTTGTCTAAATGCTTTAAGCTCTCTTTTTTGAGTACGCTGTCCATAGCTTATATGCAAAAATGCTACATCATATTTAGTAGCTGCAATTGCTGCAGAAACTGTAGAATCCATTCCGCCAGACACCAAACAAACTGCAAATTTTTTACTCATATCTTTTTTACTCCTTTAAAGTTTAAAGGATAAAAATAATTTAATGCAACAATATCAAAAATAAAAGAAATAAGTTGACGATACATTTTGTTAGTGTATATAAGTGTCCGCAATTTGCGGATCAACTTACATACCAAGAAACAATCGAATCTTTAAGGAAAAAAGATACTATAATTATAGATGATGCTTCAGAACATGAGCTAGAACATCTATTACAAGAATTAAAACCCGATGTATTTATGGGAGGTACAAAGGAAAACTTTTTATCCCATAAATTTAGAGTAGGTTTTGTATTGTTTCCTCAACCTAAAATTGAAGGTCCATATGTAGGGTTTAAGGGATTCTTAAACTTTGCCAATAGTCTATATAAAGCTATTTACGCACCTGTCTGGAATCTTATGGATGCTAGGTTTTAATAGTTTAATTTTTTTAAGCTTTTTTAACAAAGTTAAAAGACAAGAATTTTTTATAATAATCGTTATTCCCTTATCAATATTTCGGTGAGGAAGCTATGAAATTTGATACACTAGTTTCTATAGAAAAAGCTATTGAACATTTATCTTTAATTAAGATAAAAACTGTCGAAACAGAAACCATTTCTATATTTAAGGCACACAATAGAACCTTAGCCCAAGATATATTTGCCTCCATTAATGTCCCCCAATTTGACAAGGCCCTAATGGATGGCTATGCAATAAGAGCAGAAGACAGCTTTGGCGCATCCAAAGACTCACCATGTGTTCTAAAAATAAAAGATGAAATATTAGAGACAAAAGTATATAAAAAATATTTAGAATCAGGTGAAGCAATTAAGATTTATACAGGCTGTTTAATACCAAAGGGGGCAAATGCTGTTGTACCTTTTGAAGAAGTAGAAGAATCTCCCTCTACCATCAAGCTCTTTAAAACCATTATCCCTGGTAAAA
>Ga0256914_1000340_pt1 | contig 45909 bp, 53 predicted proteins | sample HulkmetaG_FD_191571 | JGI IMG/M metagenome (GOLD analysis project Ga0256914, IMG submission 191571) | Hydrothermal chimney microbial communities from Main Endeavour vent field at the Juan de Fuca Ridge, Pacific Ocean - Hulk | ecosystem: Environmental > Aquatic > Marine > Hydrothermal vents ...
CTTCATTTCAGGTAATTTTTCAAAAAGGTCTGACTTTTCAAGCCTTAATCTACTTGAAACTCTGTGAATCTTTGCATTTTCTCTTGTAAGATTCAGGGCTTTTTCCGAAATATCAATCCCAAACATATAAAGATTATATCTGTATTTCAAAAGCGATATTGATATCACCCCTGAGCCTACACCTATTTCAAGCCCTAAAATTTTTCTATTTTCAGGTATCCTTTTTAAAACTTCATCTACAAGAATTTCTGTCTCAGGTCTCGGTATAAGAACACCCCTTTCCACTTTAAACTCAAGTCCATAAAAGGCTTTTTCTCCTGTTAAGTATGCAAGCGGTTCTCTTTGTGCTCTTTTCTCAATAAGGGAAAAATAGTTCATAACTTTATCTCTTGTTATCTCTAAATCTCTTTCCGTTATAAGCTTCCATCTTGGAAGTTTTAAAACATAAGAAAGAAGTATCTGTGCATCTGTTACTGGTGTTTTTATTCCTGCTTCTTTAAGTCTTTTACTACCTTCTTTTATCAAATCTCTAATTCTCATTATTTCTTATTAATAAATATTTAAGATAAAGGAAAGGTGTTATATTTAAAATATAGGGATGATTTTCATTATGACAAAAATTAACTATAAGTTTATAAAGGCCTTTAGTTTCAGAATAAATATGAACTAACCCTGCTTTTGATAACTTCTTTAACTATCTGATTATTATATCAATCTTTCCTGTTCTTTTCTTTACGTTCATCCTTAAGGAGATCTTCTCTAAAATCTCTCAATTTTATAAATATTTCCACTCTGTCGTTTCTTCTCTTTAAGAGGGGATGATTCCACGTATAAACAGGTTTTGTATTGCCATAACCGGTAACCGCTATTTTTTTAGGGTTAACTCCATGTTTTATAAGATACTGTGCTACCACTACAGCTCTTTTTATTGACAGCTTCCATGGATCTACCCCTTTTGTAACTGTATAAGCATGTCCATTTATAAGAATTTCTGAATAAGCTTTATCAAGAGCTTTAAGAGCGTTTGCAACCCCTTTTAATGCCCTCTTAGACTTTTCTGTAAGTTCGGCCGAATCAGGTTTAAAAACAATATCGTTAAAAAGCCTCACAACTATATAGTTTTCTATAGCTTCAATCTGGTATGCATGCATAGGAAGAAGTCTTTTTATTCTGTTTTTTATCTCCAAAGCAATATCTTTCTGAAGTAAACTGATGGGAGGAATAACAGTCACTGTTTTTGTTGCTATAAACGCCTCCTCACCTTGAAAGTACCACAAAAATTTCATCAGTTTTTTTATATCAAGAACAGACATAGAATAAAGCAATATGAAAAAAGTCAGAAGAAGCGACATAAGATCGCTGAAACTTATTATCCATGCTGGAACACCTGGACATTCTTCCTTCTTTTTACGTGCCAAAATTAAAACCTCTTATCCTGATGTATCAATGACAAACTCTATTCTTCTATTCTTTGCCCTATTTTCAGGAGTGTCGTTTGGAACTACAGGCCTATATTCTCCGTAACCTCTTGCAGACAGAAGTCTGTCAGGATAACCACATCCTTGAAATAGTTTGAGTACAGAAAGTGCTCTTTCTGCAGACAGTTCTAAATTTGATTTAAATCTTATAGGTGTGTTGTCTGTATGACCTTCTATTGTTATAGGAAACTGCGTCTCTTTCAAGTTTTTACATATTTCAAGTATAAGGGGAACCACCTCCCTGTAAGGGGATGCACTTCCTGACGGAAACATCCTGTCTGTATTTAGTCTAAACCTTATAATGCTCCCGTGCTTTTCAACTTCAGCTTCTATACCGGCTTTCTCAAGAATTTCTTCAAGTCTGTTCAGATCCTTTTGAAGTTTGTTTCTCTTTTTTTTTAACTTCATATACATTTGAGGAAATTCTACCTCTATATTTGAGGTATTCAGTATTTTTTCCTCATAAATAATTTTTCTTCCACCAAGAGATTCTGTTATACCTTTTATAACCATATGGAATTTTTCAAGGGAGATAGTTCCCATAGAAAAAAGAAGTATAAAAAACGTTAAAAGAAGAGACATCAGATCTCCAAAACTAACAAGCCATCCAGGAATACCCTTACATTCCTGTTTCTTTTTACGGGGCATTTTTTATTCTTCTCCACCTTTTATCCCAAAGAGAGACATAAGTTTGCTTCTTAAGACATTTGGATTTGTTCCATTGTTTATAGCTTCAACTGTGAACATATAAGATTCTTTATAGAGAAGGGAGAGATCTTTATATAACTTTAGTTTCTTTGAAACAGGAACGCAGAAAGCATTAGCAAGTATAGCTCCGTATAGCGTAGTTATCATAGCTACAGCCATACCAGGACCTAAAGCCGAGGGATCATTAAGGTTTTGAAGCATCTGGATTAGACCTATTAATGTACCTATCATCCCAAATGCTGGAAAAAGTTCTCCAAGAGTTTCCCAGACTGCCACTTCTGTTGAAAGCTCCTGTTCTATTTTCATTAAAGAACTGTCTGCATTACTTCTGATTTCTTCAATATCTTGACCATCTATGAGCATCCTCATTATCTCACCAAAAAAGGGATCTCTTCCATAAAATTCATCTATATTTGATTCAAGTGCTAAAATTCCATCTTTTCTTGCTCTGTTTGCAACATCAACAAGAAAATCAGTAAGCTCCATAGGATCAGGCAGTCCCGGATTCATAGCTTTTGTTATAGCCTTTAATCCAGAAAAAAGATCTTTCATTGGAAATGACGTTAGTGTTGCAGATAGTCCACCACCAACGGTAATAAGTATAGAAGGGATATTTACAAAAGCTAATGGACTACCACCTATAGCAATTGATATAACTATAAGTAAAAATGCAGCAACTATGCCTATAACCGTAGATATATCCATTTTTATTTACACCCTTTTCATTTTTGATCTTCCAAACATCTTTTTGTATTGTTTTAAAAGTTCCTGTTCAGCTCTTATTATGAAACTTGTTATAGACTCTTTATCCCTTTCTTCCATCCTCATAAAATGAAGTCCGTAACATACCCTCTTTTCTTCCCTATAAATATTTCTTATGGAAGAATCAAAACTAAATGTTCTATTGTTAAGTTTGAACTCAACATATATCTCTTTCCCGATATTAAATCTGTATTTCTGGTGGATATCTTCTGGAATACATACCCTTATACCCTCAGAACTGATGTCAACAGCTTCAGCTTCAATCTTTATTTCCTCACCATCTACGCTAAATGTAAGACTGACTGGAAATTGTACATGAACCCTAAACTCTTTTCTTCTCTGAACTCTATCCATTTTAAAGACATGCGGGAGTTTAACAATATATTTATCATCCTCCTTTAATATATCATCCACTACAGACTCAAAAGTATATATTCCATCGTTTCTTCTTAAAAACTTCACCTTAACTTTATCTCCCTCTTTAAAGTCAAATGGTTGTCGAACATCTATCAAAAGCCAGTACATAAATCTCTCATCCTTGTCATACAGGGCAACGGAATAACTTTTTCCTGTTTCTGTAAACATCTTCCCTGTCTGAAATATATCTATATCTTTTGTTGTAACGAGAGGAACATATTCAGGTAATGTATCAAAACCCAGTTTTTTTCTCATATTTCTTATCATATTATCGTCAAAATCAGGGTTTTCGTTAGTAAACTGCTGTATAACCTTCTCAAATGTTGCTTTTATTTCAAGTGTTAGAAAAGGATCTCTCTTAAGCTTTCTTGCATATTTCCATAGTATCTCTGCTTCTTCAGGTGTTAAATCATAAAGAGAAGCTTCTTCCATAAAGGCTTTTTTTAGATACTTGAGGCTTATAAGGTCTTTGACCTTCATATAGAACATAAAAAAAACAACAACAGCGATAAAAACAGTGAATATTATAAGAAGAGCCTTGTAGTTAGCTCCCTGTTCAACAGCCTGCCTCCAGGCTTCCACCAGAATATTTACTCTTTCATCCACATCTTTATCTCCTTATCCTGTTATTTCTTTTATTCTTTTTACCACCTCTTTTATGATCCAATCTGGCGTTGAAGCACCTGCACTTACTCCTATATTTTCGGCATTTTTAAACCAATCTGAATCAAGTTCATCCGCCTTCTCAACGTGATAAGTATTTGGGTTCAGAGCTTTTGATATCTGGGCGAGTCTTCTTGTATTTCCGCTGTGTTTACCTCCAATTATTATCATCAGATCAACTTCTTTTGCAAGCCTTTTTACCTCTTCCTGCCTTACTGAAGTCGCATCGCATATAGTATTGAAAACCTTTAATTCTTCAACATTTGATGCAATATAACCTACAGCCTCCTCAAAAAATTCCTCATTCTGTGTTGTCTGTGCAACAACTCCTACCTTATTTCTTCTGGGAAATTTCCTTATCAGATCTTCCATATTCTCAACTACAATACCTTTACCTCCAGCTTCTTCTAAATGACCTAATATACCAATAACCTCAGGATGACCTTCTTCTCCAATAATAACAACATAATACCCTTCCTCTACAAGCTGCTTAACTTTCTCATGAACCTTTTTGACAAAAGGGCATGTCGCATCTATAACATTAACACCAAGTTGATGAAGCATTCTTTCTGTTTTTGGAGGAACTCCATGAGATCTAATAAGGATAGTATCTCCTCTCTTTAATTGATCATAAGATCTTAACTCTTTCACATTAAGCCCCTCAAGGAACTGAACGACCTGTTTATTATGTATAATGGGTCCATTTGTATATGCTTTTCCAAACTTCTTTCCAGCATCAACAGCTGAATCAACAGCTATTTTGACACCAAAACAAAACCCAGCGCTTTCTGCCACTTTTATATTAGCCATATTTACCTCCTTAAAGGGATTTTATAGACTCCATTATCTTCTCAGATATACTTCTGTAATCATTCTTTTCTTCAAATTGTAATGGTTTCCCTATTTTTATGTATATTTCAGATCTGAAAAGCTTTGGAATTTTTGAACCAACCGGGAATATGTCGTCTGTTCCTTCTATCCTAACAGGAATTACAGGAACATCAGTTCTTGACACCAGAAGTCCAACACCACTTTGTGGCTTTCTGAAACTCTTTGGTTTTGCTCTTGTTCCTTCTGGAAATATTCCGATACACTCTCCCGACTTTAAAAGCTCTATAGATTTTTTTAAAGCATTTATATCTCTTTTATTTCTATTTACAGGTATTGCACCTGCTTTTCTTATAATCCATCCAAGCACAGGAATGTTAAACAGCTCTTTTTTTGCCATAAACAATATTGGTCTTGGAGATATGGTATTAAGAACAAGCGGGTCAAGATGGCTTCTATGGTTTGAGGCTATAATACAGCCTCCTTTTTCAGGAATGTTCTCCAACCCTTCGACATAGATTCTCAGTAAATTTTTAAAGAAGGGTCTTATCCTGAAAAAAAGCCTGTAGCCTTTTTTTGAGTAACTGTCCAACTACATAACCTTAAAATTTTTCATACATTATATATCCTGAATCTGCAGTTAGCAAATAACGGACAGTTTCTGCATTCAGGTTTTTTTTTACAGAAATTTTTTCCAAGCTTTACTATTAAAGCATGGTATTCTTTAAAAATCTGGATATCATCAGGAAGATTTTTATGGAAAATTCTCTGAATCTGATCATAATCCATATTTTTATCAATCAATCCTAATCTTGAAAATATCCTCTTTGTGTATGCATCAATAACAAAGTAAGGCTTATCAAGAGCATAAAGAAGAATGCTGTCTGCCGTTTCCTTTCCTATACCTTTAATAGATAAAAGAAAATCTCTTGTTATACTATTTTTTTCAATATTTTTTACCTTTTTTGAGAACTGTATTAATGTTTCCGATTTTCTTTTATAAAAACCAGCAGGTCTTATTATTTCCTGAAGTCTTTTCTTGTCAGTAAAGCTTACTTTTTCAAAATCCATAAGATCATTGTCTATAAGATTTTTTAATGCTTTTTCTACATTTTTCCATGATGTGTTCTGTGTGAGAATAGCCCCAAACGATATCTCGACTAAATGATTTTCCGTATGTACAGGCCACCAATTTTGAAAGCCAAAAAATTTCAGAAGTCTTTTATATATAGATAAAAACTTTTCTCCTTCCAACCGTATTACCGCTTTTTCTCAAGATATTTTATAATATATTGATTTTATGACAATTAAGTATAATTTTCATACTGAAATCGGAACAAAGGAGGTTGTACAATGGCTGGACATAGTAAATGGCATAATATAAGGCATAAAAAGGCAAAGATGGATGCAAAAAGAGGACAGATGTTTACAAAAATTATAAGAGAGATTACTGTCGCCGCAAGACAGGGAGGCGGAGACCCTGAGTTTAACCCAAGACTGAGAATAGCCATAGAAAAAGCAAAAAAAGCGAATATGCCTGTTGAAAATATAGAGAGAGCTATAAAAAGAGGGACAGGAGAACTTGAAGGTATCAGCTATGAAGAGGTCGTATATGAAGGATACGGACCTGAAGGTGTAGCCGTTATTGTCGAATGTTTAACAGACAATAGAAATAGAACCACAAGTGAAGTAAGACACATATTTACAAAACATGGAGGAAACCTTGGGGCTTCAGGATGTGTATCATTCCTGTTTGAAGAAAAAGGAGTAATACTTGTGCCTAAGGAGAGATATGATGAGGAGGATGTATTTGAAAAAGCTATAGAATCTGGAGCTGAAGATGTTATAACAGATGATGAAGAGTATTATGAGATAAGAACAGAACCAAAAGAGCTGTACACAGTAAAAGAAAACCTTGAGAAAGAAGGGATAGAGGTTGAAAAGGCAGAGCTGACAAGGATTCCAACTACATCAGTAGAGATAAAAAATGAGGATACAGCTGTAAAACTTATGAAACTGCTTGATGCTCTTGAGGATAACGATGATGTTCAGAAGGTTTACTCAAATTTTGAGATCTCAAACCAATTAATGGAAAAAATAACATAATGGAAAGAACTATTCTTGGCATAGACCCGGGAAATTACAGAACCGGGTTTTCTATATTCAAAATAACAGGAAAAAAACATAGGCTTATAAGTTCTGGAACAATTAAAACTTCAAGGAAAAAGCCTGAAAATTTCAAAATAATCTATGAATCTCTTGAAAAAACAATAAATGAGTACTTACCTGACGAGATAGCTCTTGAGTCTTCTTTTTACGGAAATAATCCGCAAACAATTATAAAACTTGGTGAGATAAGAGGAGTTATACTTTTATTGTCTGCATTTTATAATATTCCTGTTTATGAATATACTCCTCAACAGGTAAAAAATGCCGTTACAGGATATGGATGGGCAAAGAAAGAAGATGTCTATATTATGGTTCAGAGGCTTTTCAGGGTAAAACCTGAAACAAGTGACGAGGCTGACGCAATAGCTGTAGGATTTTGTCACTGTTTATCAAGAAACTTAAAGGTTGAATATGAAGATAGATAAAATTCTTGTTGCAACAACAAATAAAGGTAAACTTGAGGAATTCAAAAAGTTATTCGTAAATTTAGGGATAAGTATAGTTTCTCTTGATGATATGGAAAAGAGAATAGAAGTGGTAGAGGATAGGGAATCATTTCTTGAGAATGCCTTAAAAAAGGCTAAAGAGTATGCTGATTTTTATAAAATTCCCGTAATTGCCGAAGATGCAGGTCTTGAGGTTGAAGCGCTTAATAATTTTCCAGGCGTTTACTCTGCAAGATTCTACAGTATAGATTTTGGAGGAGTTTACAGTATAAGGGAAAGTATAGACAAAACCAACATTCAGAAACTTCTTGATCTTTTAAAAAATAAAAAGAACAGAAAGGCAAGATTTGTAAGTGTTGTTGTTTTTTACATTCCGGAAGACTTTGGTATCTGGACGGAAGGTTACTGTTACGGAAAGATATCAAAAAAGCCAGAGGGAAACAAAGGCTTTGGATACGATCCTGTTTTTATTCCTGAAGGTTACAAAAAAACGATGGCACAGCTTGACTTAGAGGAAAAAAACAGAATATCCCATAGGGGAAAAGCTGTAAGGAAACTTATTGAGAAAATAAAATATCTTCTTTCCTAAAAATAAGCTCTAATATTTTTTCCTTTTTCTTTTTCCAGGATAATTTTCTCTCAATTGTCACTTTAAAATGAGAGAAATCTTCAAAAATATAAAAATCAACTGATCTTGTTTTCATATAATCTATAGGATCCTTTGAAGTAATTAGGTAATTTTCCGAATGAATATGCCTTCCGTTTTTAAAAAATTCCCCTCTGATATAGTACTTAGGTTTTCCATTATCAGCTGTTGGCACAGAATGGGGTATTCTAATATTTTTTATATATAAAGTAACTGTATCCTTCCCTATATTCAGCTTCAACTCAAAATATTTCTCATCCGGAACAGGAACAAGAAATGAATGATCGTGAAGATCTTTTTTAAGATGAAAATATTTAAAAGGAAATTTTTGTATTAGATATTCTTTTTTTGGTGGCATATGGCATTCCTGGCAGCTTTTTTTAGATCCTGAGATCTTCCACTGCTGATAGCTCTTTTTGTGACAGCCTCCACAGAAATCTGACTTTTTATAATCAGGATCTTTTCTGGAGGGATGAGGAGGAGAAAAAACATTGTATCCCCCATGTATTGATCCTGTCTCGTCCTTAAAATGACATGAAACACAGCCGATGCCATCTTCCCTTTTTTCCTTCCTAAAATCCGGTTCTTTTAATGTATCAACCTGATATGGAATATGACAGTTAAAACACTTAACCTTCCTGTAACTTTCTGTCTTTTTTCTGTAATCCTCACTTGTCCAGCTTTTGCTGTGCCTTGATCTCATCCACTGATTGTATATCAGTCTGTGACATTCTCCACATCTTTTACTTTCCGGTCTTTCTAAAAGATCCTTTTCCACAAATACATCCTTAACTGTATCACATCCAGCGAATAAAAAAGATAAAAATAAAACTATCCATATCATCTCTTTTTAAATCTTTCCTGTAGTTCAGCCTGTATAATGTGGGTATTGTGACATTTTGTACAGTTATGAATTCCTATATTTTTAAGACCTCTCATTATTTTCCTTATCTCCCAATTTTTTAGACCATTTCTTATCATTACAACACCCTTTCTAACCTTTCTTCCGAAATAAATATCTTCAGAATCTTTACTGGAATGACAATCACTACAGGACTGCTTTAAAACCTCAAATCTTTTAATAAATCTTACACCTGATTTCACAGCTTTTCTTTTTTTACCATCTAAAAGATAAACTTTAAGCTTTTTCATATCATCCGTCATTTTTTTCATATATTCATGAAAACCGATCTCAAAACCTGAGACAGGATCTTCTACATATACTGCATGAAAAGAAGGAAATCTGTAAATAACCCTTGTTGAAACCTTATAGTTTTTATGGCATTGGATACAGCTTTTCCCAATAATTTTTAGATTTTGCTGGATTTTTTCTAAATTCTTTTCCTTTATCCCATCAACGAGCTCATTTACCGCCTCTTTTCTCAAAATCTTATCCCATTTTTTCACCATTCTCCCAACTTTCAGATAGTTTTCTTTAAGCTTTAAAGACCATTTCTCTGCATTCTTCCAGTCTTCTTCCCGAACAGACACAACAGTTCCAGTAACAGAAAGAGATAGAGCATGCATAAGATCAACAAAAACATACCCTTCCGATTTAGGAGGATAAAATTTACCTATCTCCTTCGGTGGTTCTTTCAGTCTTATATTACCCCCATAGGCTGCAAATACAAATATCAGTAATAAAAAAAAGATCCTGCCCATAGCTAACCTCCTATATCCTTTTCTTTTAAAACTATGTATATTACATTTAGATATCAATTTGATTATTTTCCAAAAACTTTTTATACTATTAAGTCTATCTTTTCCGTTTTCTAAATTTAGAAATAAAGGAGGTTTAAATTATTATGGCTAAAGTTAAGATGAAAACCAACAAAACAGCTGCTAAGAGATTTAAGGTTACAGCAAAAGGAAAGATAAAATACTGGAAAGGTGGCGTTTCCCACTACAACACAAAAAAGACAAGTAAAAGAAAAAGGCAGGGAAGAAGAGCTGACTATGTGCCTGAGAGTATCGCGGAAAGGGTAAAACAGCTAATACCTTACCAGGTTTAAAACTTGAACAAGGAGGAAAGAAATGAGAGTAAAAGGACCATCATCAAGGAAACATAAAAAGAAGATACTAAAATTGGCTAAAGGTTATTATGGGGCAAAGCACAGATCCTTTAGAAGAGCCAAAGAACAGGTTTTGAGATCTCTACAGTATGAGTACAGAGACAGAAGATTAAGAAAAAGAGAGTTCAGAAGATTATGGATACAGAGGATAAATGCTGCCGCAAGACTAAATGGGCTTTCTTACAGCCAGCTCATTCACGGTCTAAAGGTTGCAGGGATAGATCTCAACAGAAAAATACTTGCTGACATAGCAGTATCTGATCCAGAAACATTTACAAAGCTTGCAGAAAAAGCAAAAGAAGCCGTATCTCAAAAACCATCAGCTTAAAATCCATTCTGAAGGTGGAATTTTGGGGCTAAAAGAAGATCTGAAAGCTTTAGGAGAAGAAGCTAAAAAGCTTATAGAGATAGCTAAAGATATCGAAGAACTCAACGATATCAGGGTTGGATATCTTGGTAAAAAAGGCAAGCTAAAATCCATATTAAAAACCTTGGGTAAGCTCCCTCCGGCAGAAAGAAAAGAGATAGGGATGCTTGCAAACAGGATAAAAGAAGAGCTTGAAGAAGCAATAAAAGAAAAAACTGAGCTTTTGAAAAAAATATCCTTAGAAGAAGAGCTTAAAAAGGAAAAAATAGATATATCACTTCCTGGAAGCTGGATAGAATCAGGTAGCTCTCATCCTGTTGTGTCAACTCTTATAGAGATCTCACAGATATTTATCTCTATGGGCTTTTCTATCGCTGAAGGGCCTGAGGTAGAGAAAGAAAGATATAACTTTGATATGTTAAATATTCCACCGGATCATCCCGCAAGAGATATGCAGGACACATTTTTCCTTAATAATGGAGATATTCTCAGAACACATACATCACCTGTTCAGATAAGAACGATGTTGAAACAGAAGCCCCCAATAGCCGTTATAGCCCCTGGAAGAGTTTACAGAAAAGATGCAGATCCTACACATTCTCCAATGTTCCACCAGATTGAAGGTCTGTTAGTTGACAGAAATGTTACATTCAGAGATCTGAAGGGAATCCTTAAGATATTCTTAGAGTCTATCTTTGGGAAAGAAACAAGGATAAGATTCAGGCCGAGCTATTTCCCTTTCACAGAACCTTCAGCAGAAGTTGATATAGGATGTACTGTATGCGGTGGAAAGGGTTGTAGAGTCTGTAAAGGTACCGGCTGGCTTGAAATCCTTGGATGTGGAATGGTAGATCCTGAGGTGTTTAAAGCTGTGGATATTGATCCTGAAGAATACACAGGATTTGCCTTTGGTCTCGGAATAGAGAGAATAGCAATGCTTAAATACAGAATCACAGATATAAGACTTCTTTTTACAGGTGATATGAGATTTAATAAGCAGTTTAAGGGGATAAGATGAGAGTTCCTTACTCATGGATTAAGGAGTTTGTTAACATAGATCTTCCTGCTGAGGAAGTTGTAGAGAGATTAAATACAACAGGTATAGAAGCTACATCAGAAATTTTTGGCAGGTATATAGATGGAATCGTAGCTGTAAAGATTATATCTGTTAGGAAACATCCTGAAAGGGACAGGCTCCTTATCTGTGAGGCAACAGATGGGCATAAAATCTATCAGGTAGTAACAGGGGCTGATAATGTAAAGGAAGGCTCTGTTGTTGTGCTTGCAAAAGAAGGTTCTGTGATTAACGGTATAAAAATAACAAAAAGGAACTTTGGCTCAGTTCAATCTGAAGGAATGTTTCTCTCCCTTGAAGATCTAAATATATCAGAAAAATCTGAAGGCATTCTCATATTACCTGAAGACACAAAACCCGGAGAAGACCCTAACAAAATTCTCGGACTTGGTGAAGACAGTATTATAGAGATTGAGATAACACCAAATAGAGGTGATGCTTTAAGTGTTAGAGGTTTGGCAAGAGAAATAGGAGCGATTTTCGGTATAAAAAGGATAGAAGACTTTCCTGTTATATCTATAGCAGAAGAGATAATTCCCGAAATCTTTATAAACTCAGAAAAGTGTAGTAGATACAGGGGAATAATAATAGATGGTATAAAAATCAAACCGTCTCCATTTCATATACAGTTGAAGCTCATAAAATCAGGAATGAACCCTATAAATAATGTTGTTGATATAACAAACTATATCCTCCTTCAGGAAGGACAGCCTTTACACGCTTTTGACCTTGACAAGATAGAAGGTACTGTATATGTAAGAAATGCGAAGGATGGAGAAAAAATAATTACACTTGATGGTGAAGAAAAAGAACTTAAGGAAACAGATCTTGTTATTGCCGACGATAAAAAAGTTATAGCTATAGCAGGCATAATAGGTGGAAATAACACTAAAGTTGATAGCGGTACTAAAAGAATACTTTTAGAGGCAGCCGTATTTGACAGCATATCTGTAAGAAAAACAGCTAAAAGACTTGCCATATCAACAGATTCATCTTACAGATTTGAAAGAGGAGTTGATATACAGAATCTTCCTAATGCTCAGGATAAAGCTGTGGAGCTAATACTAAGTACTGCAGGTGGAAGAACTGTTGGTGAAAAAGATATATACAGAAATGTATATAAAGCTCAAAAAATAAAACTCAGAGAAAAAACGGTAAAAAGGATCTTAGGTATATCTATTCCAAAGGAGGAGTGTTCGCAACTGCTTAATAGACTTGAGATACCCACAGAAATAGAAGGAGATGGAACTTTATCCTATATACCATCATTCAGAGCTTTTGATATTAAAAGAGAGATTGATCTGGTTGAAGAGGTCGGAAGACTCAAGGGATTTGATACATTCAATGAGAGCTATCCAAAGATATCTGTTGAAAGTTATAAAAAAAGTGATGAATACCTATTTGAACTTAGAGGAAGAGACTTTTTCAAAGATAACGGCCTTGATGAGGTTGTAACTTATACATTTGTAGGCGAAGAAATATTCCAAACCCTTGGCATTCCCGTGCCAAAAATAAGGATAGAAAACTATCTTTTAAAAACACAGAGTATTATGAGAGATAATCTTGCAGTAAGTCTTATTGATGTCTTTCAGGAAAATCTAAGACACCAGATCAGAGATCTATCTATTTTTGAGATATCTTCAGTTTTTTTTGAGGATCATGAAGAGATAAGAGCAGGCCTACTTCTATCAGGAAGATATGTAAAAGGTTTCAGATTTACAAAAGAAGATTTGAAACTTTCAACAACACAAAGCTGGGATTTTCTTAAGTTGAAAGGTATTATAAGCAGTTATATTACCCTGTTAGGACTAAAAGATGTGGAATATATTCCTTCTAAGCTCCCCTACCTGAATCCTTATGAATCCGCTGATTTGTTAATAAAAAGTCATTATATAGGTTACTTAGGAAAGATCCATCCTGAGATTGCTGAAAAACTTGAGATACCAAAAGATACATATATAGCTGAACTAAAGCTAAGATACGTACCGAGAGATTTAAAAGAGGATCCTTTAAAAGACGGATACCTGTTTACACTTTATAAAAAGGCTGAAATACAAGTATTTAAAGAACTTCCAAAATATCCTTCAGTAAAAAGGGATCTTGCTTTTGAGGTTGCAGAAAATCTCCAGATAGATAAATTAATAAATGCTTTATCAAAAAGCTCTGAACTTATTGATAAAGTAGAGCTTTTTGATATTTATTACATTTCTAAGGAAAGGAAAAGCGTTGCTGTCTCTGTAGAGTTCAGAGCTGAGGATAGAAGCTTGTCAGACGAAGAGGTTAATAAAGAGGTTGAGATTATTCTAAATAGGATTAAAGAGAAGATAAAAGATATAAAATTAAGACAGTAGGAAGGTTTAACGCGGTAAAGATGGCATTAAATATATTTTTATATAAAAGAATAAGTTGCCTGCGGGGGCATGATAGGGATGCAGCGGTAGTTTCTGGGCTATAGCTACTATAAAGGGAGCTCAAAATTCCGTACATCCCGTGGGAGTACGGTGAGAGCACCCACTTTTTGTTTGGGTCCAGAAAGGGCTCAGTATCCCATCGGTCCCTGCGGGTTTTCTACCGCGTGACCTTCCAGTTATTGGGAGGTCAAGTTGAAACAGAAATTTAGAGAAGAGCTACTTAAAAAGAGAAGAAGATATGAAAAGGCTGAAGAAGATGCATTAAAAATAAAAGAGAAGTTTCTTCAGCTGGAAGAGGTAAAAAGGGCAAACTCTATCCTTTTATACTATCCACATAAAAATGAGGTAAATACCCTTCCTATAATAGAAGAGCTTTTAAGATCAAAAAAGAATGTTCTTCTTCCAAAGGTAAAAGATCTAAATATATTCCCTATTAAGGTTACTGATCTTTCAGTTTTAAAAAAAGGTTATGCAGGCATTTTAGAACCTGACGGAAAGATTTATCCTGTCGAAAAGATAGAAGTAGTTGTTGTTCCTGCCGTGGCTTTTGATATCCACGGCCATAGACTTGGCTATGGGAAAGGCTACTATGACAGACTTTTAAAAAAAATAAAAGGTCTAAAGGTGGGACTGGCTTATGATTTTCAGATTGTTGATAAACTTCCTGTAGAACCTCACGATATACCTGTTGACCTTATTATCACCCCCACCAGAATAATTAATACGAAAGGAGGAATGTGAAAGATGGTAGAGATAGTTGTTGGTATATCAGCTTTGGCTGTAGGAACAGCAGCAGGATTTGCTGTATGTAAAGCTACTGTTGGAAAAACATTAAAAGAAAAAGAAGAACAGGCTGAAAAAATAATAAAAAACAGGGAGGAAATAGAGAGGGAAGCAAAAAGAAAAGCTGAAGAGATCTTAAAAGAGTACGAAACTCAAGCAAAAAGAAAAGCTGAAGAGATCATTAGGGAAGCTGAAAGTTTGAAGCAACAACAGGAGATAATAATAGAAAAAGAGATATTGAAAAGAAAACAGGAGCTTGAAAGAGAACTAAAATCTGAAAGGGAAGAACTCCAGAATCTTGAAAAAACCCTAATGAGTAGAGAGGCACAGCTTGAAAAAAGACTTGCAAGACTTGAACACAAAGAAGAAGAACTGGATAAAAAATGGGAAGAGATTAAAAAGCTTGAAGAAGAGATAAGATCTATACAGAAAGAGATAGAGGAAAAGGAAGTAAAACTTAAAGCAGCTGAAGAACAGTATATGTTGGAGCTTCAAAGAATAGCATCTATGACCAAGGAAGAGGCAAGGGAAGAACTCCTAAGGAAGGTTGAGGAAGAAGCAAAACTTGAAGCAGCAAAACTCATGAAAGAGATTGAAGACGAAGCAAGGAAAGAAGCAGAAAAAGAAGCAAAATGGAATCTTGTTACAGCTATCCAGAGACTTGCTCCAGAAATAACAACATCTCACACAATATCTGTCGTTGATCTTCCAAGTAACGACCTTAAGGGAAGAATAATAGGAAGAGAAGGAAGAAATATAAGAGCTTTTGAAATGGAAACAGGTGTTGATCTTATAATTGACGACACACCAGATATTGTAACAATATCTTCGTTCGATCCATTAAGAAGAGAAATAGCAAAAAGATCCCTTGAAAGATTAATAGCAGATGGAAGAATACATCCAGGAAGAATTGAGGAAATTGTTACAAAAGTTAAAGACGAGATGGAATCCCATATAAGAAAACTTGGTGAAGAAACATGTCTTGAGCTTGGATTTACAGACGTTCATCCAGAACTATTTTACTACATTGGAAAACTTTATTACAGAACATCTTATACACAGAATGTACTGCTCCACACTAAAGAGGTAGCTCACCTCGCAGGAATAATGGCAGCTGAACTTGGATTAGATGAAAAGGCTGCAAAAAGAGGGGGGCTTATGCATGATGTTGGGAAATCAATATCTCACGAAGTAGGCGGATCACACTCAAAGGTTGGAGCAGAGCTTGCCAAAAGATACGGAGAACCCGATGTTGTAATAAATGCTATTCTTTATCACCATAATGACGAACCTGCAAGATACCCAGAAGCTGTACTTGTGGCTGCTGCTGACGCACTGTCTGCTGCAAGACCTGGAGCAAGAAGAGAAGCTTTACAATCATACATAAACAGACTTGAAAAGATAGAGGCGATTGTTAACTCTTTTGAGAATGTTGAAAAATCATTTGCCATACAGGCAGGAAGAGAAGTAAGAATAATAGTGAACGCTGAAAAATTATCAGATGAAGAGGCTTACATGCTCACGAAAGAGATAGCTAAAAGGATAGAAAAAGAAGTTGAGTTCCCTGGGCAGATAAAAATAACAACAATAAGAGAGTCAAGATTCATTGAGGTTGCAAAATAGGGAGATTCTCTTCCCTCCCTTTTTGCAAATAATTTGCAAAATCAGTATTTTCCCTCTATACTATTTTCATGAGGATCGGAGACATATTAAAACATATCAATACGAGTATATCTTTTGAGTTTTTCCCTCCAAAGACACCTGAAGGTGAGGAACTGCTTTTCAAAACCATCAAAGATCTTGAGAGATTAAATCCAACTTTCGTTTCTGTTACATACGGTGCTGGTGGTAGTACAAGGGAAAGAACGATAAGGGTCGTTAAGAGAATTCATGAACAGTGCAACCTAACAGTTATGGCTCATCTTACCTGTATAGGTCACTCAAAAAAGGAAATTGTTGATATACTGAAAGGATACAGAGAAATAGGTATCCAGAATATACTTGCCCTTAGGGGAGATATACCAAAAGATTTGAAGAAAGAGTTTGTATTTCCACAGGATGGATGCAGGTATGCCAATCAAATTGTTTCTCTTATTAGAAAAGAGTTTGATGACTATTTTAGTATAGGTGTTGCTGCATATCCTGAAGGCCACCCGGAAAGTCCATCTCTTGAAAAAGATATATACTACTTTAAAAAGAAGGTTGAAGCCGGAGCTGAATTTGCAATAACACAGATGTTTTTTGACAACAATTACTTTTACAGGTTTATGGAGCTTTTAGAAAAAGAAGGGATCGATATACCTGTAATCCCGGGAATAATGCCGATAACAAACTTCAGGCAGATAGAAAAGTTTGCTGTCATGTGTGGGGCAACAATACCTGAATTCTTAGTTAAAAAGCTTGAAAAGGCTGAAAATAGTCCAGAAGAAATTTCAAAAATTGGGATTGATTACGCCACAAAACAATGTGAAGATCTGCTTAAAAACGGAGTTAAAGGTCTTCATTTCTACACATTAAACAAATCAAAAGCAACCATTGAGATATACAGAAGAATAAAAGATCTAATAAAATAAGGGGGAAATCCCCCTTTGTTTAAAATGTTGCCGGCGGTTTTCCTTTTGATGTTACAAGCCTTTCTACAGGTTCTCCACCTAAAATATGTTTTTCTATAATCTCTGGAACATCCTCAGGCTTAACATTTCCGTACCAGACAGCATCAGGATAAACAACAACTGTCGGTCCCATCATGCATGGTCCCATACATCCCGTTGGTGTAACAGCCATTTTATCAAACAGATTTTTCATCATAAGTTCTTCCTGAAATTTCTGGAATATCATATCTGCACCCTTTTCACCACAGTTGGGCATACCCGGTGGTTTTCTCTGAAGGCAGACAAAAACATGCTTAAACTCAGCTGACATTCAACATACCTCCTCTTAGATTTTAAAAAAGAATAATGGTAAAAAGAAAGAAAAAAAATGATCTTGGTTATATTTTTATTTTTTCAATGATAATATCTTTAAACCCTTTTCTTATAAGTTTTTTCTTTTCTTTTACAGCCTCTTTTTTTGTATCAAAGCTCCCACAGTAAACAGCTATATATTTTTTGTAAGGTCTGATAAAACAGCCTTCAAGTTCATATTTTTTTATAAAATCTTTCGCTTTCTTTTGCGAATAAAAAAGTATAACCCTTACAGAATAATAGGATTTTCCTTTATTACCGATAACACCTGCATTTCTTAACTGATTGATCCTTTTATTCGCAAGCTTGCCGTATTTCGTATCAAATTCCGCCGCCCTTTTGTAATACTCGGCAGCTTTCTTATATCTTTTTTCCTGATCCTCTATAACCCCGAGCATATAAAAAGCGTAATCCTGATATCCTTTTTCTATGGAAAGTAGTTTAAGATATTTTTCAGCAAGAAGATATTTTTTCCTTTTAAAGTAGTATCCTGAAAGAAATTTTATAACCTCCGGTGTTTTGAAAGTTATAGCTTCCATATAGGAGGCTGCTTTATCCTCCCTCCCAAGTTTAAAAAATGCAAGAGCTCTATAGTAAAGGACATCGTCTTTCTGATCAGGCAGATACTTTTTCATCCTTTCTGTCTCTTTTATTACATCCATATATCTTCCCATCTTATAAAGAGCCATCAGTTTAATAAGATTAAGTTCCTTCTCAGGGGGCAGTTCAAGAATCTTAGCCCACTTTTTATTCCTGTAGTAAATAGAGGCAAGTTTCTCAAGAAGCTGTTTTCTTTCATAACCCTGTGTATATCTTATTATTCTTTTTAACACCTCAGCTTTATCATCTGGGTTTTCTTCAAAAACATTTAGAACTGTTGCATAAACCCTTTTTCTCGTTTCTTCCCTAAATTCATACTTATTTACACTATCAATCATGGATAATATTTTCTCTCTGTCTCCTTCCTTTATATATGCCTGAAGCTGCAATAGAAAAACCTTCTCCCTATAAGGATCATCCGGATCCGTTTTATCAAGATATTCTTGAGCTTTCTTTGCTGACAAAGAATAAACCCTATCCTTGAAAAGTCCCTGAATAAGCATAAGAAGACGATCTTTTTCTTGCTCTGTTAATCCAAAACCTAAACCTGCAGTAATAAGCAGAAAAATTAATATATATCTCATTAAATATCTATTATATTAAAAAAAGAAGGGGAAGCACCCCCTTTTTGAAGGGAGGTAGCTTTAGGGATGCCGGTTAGTTATAACTTACTTATAATATAATACACAGAATAGATAAATGCAAGATATGTTAATATATTTAGAATCAAAAAAAGGAGGTTGAAATGCAAGGAGATCCTGTAGGTGGACTTATAAGTGCAATTATCTGGATGGTACTTCTTATAGCAATATTCTATTTTCTCCTCTACAGACCCCAGCAACAGCAGAGAAAAAAGCATGAGGAGTTCCTTAAAAATCTAAAAAAAGGAGAAAAAGTTATAACATCAGGTGGAATAATTGGAGAAATAAAAGCTATAGATGAAAAAACAGTATCTTTAAAAGTGGCTGAAGGAACAGTAATAAAGGTTCTCAAAACAGCTGTTTCCACATATTACCAGGAAGAAGAGAAAAAAGATTAATTTTCACTCTAAACCTTGACTTATTAACTATACTCAATTATTATTAGTTATATAGAAAATATAATAATTATAATTTTATATAACTTTATAGAGAAGGGGTGTGGCCATGATATTAATAAAACAATGTCTCTGTTGCTCAAACATTACAGAATTTGGCAGATGCGAAGGAGGATACGAACTTAGATGGAGGGTTGAAAACGCTTTTGAAAAAATTGTATGTGAAAATTTCGTAAAGTTTGATAACTCTCCAGAAACAGATAAAAGAAAAGAAGTGGCTAAAGCTTCTTAGTTATAGCTGACGCAAAAACAGGCGGAAGCCCTTTTTTTATGATCTCTTCTGCCGCCTTATTATAATTGTAGTCAACCCTTCTAATAATGATTATGTTTTTATCCTCATCATGTATAACATAACAAAGTCTTGGATCTCTGTCCCTTGGTTGACCGACACTTCCAACGCTAATTAGATACTGTTTATCATCTTTTATCTGATACTCGTTTAGATCTCTAATAAGTTTTATACTCTCATCACTTTTTTCGAAAATCAGGGGTATATGTGTATGTCCGTAAAAACATATCTTCTCTGAATAACAGGAAAATGTATCCTTAGCATCTTTTAAAGATGTTATAAAATACATACTTCCCGGAACTGAAGGCTCGTCGTGAGTTATTACAACCCCTTCAAACTCAAAATCTTTAGGAAGTGAGGATATAAAAGCTCTGTCTTCATCAGTTATTTGATCATATGTCCAGTCTGCCATTTTAATAGCTTCAGGGTTTGATATAAAAATATCTTCACACTGTGACACAAACGTATCATGTTCTCCTCTAAGAATTATCTGACAGTTCTCCTTTACCCATTCAAGAACTTCTTTAGGATTAGCTCCAAAATTGAGTATATCTCCAAGACATACAACCCTGTCAATACACTGCTCCCTCAAGTCTTTTTCAAGGGATTCAACAGCATGAATATTTCCATGTAAATCTGATATATATGCAGTTCTCATTAACTCACTTTCTGTCTGTTTTTATATATTGTACTTAAGACACCATTTATAAATTTTACAGTTTCAGTGCTGTCTATATAACATTTTGTAAGGTCAAGTATATCCATAAACACCCTTCCCTTATCCTCTATCTCAGAAAATAAAAGTTCATAAACACCAAGCCTCAGCAGAGCCCTTTCAGGATAGCCAAGTCTTTCAAGTCTCCAATTCTTCAGATTCTCTCTTAGAATATCATCTATCTCAGGTAGATGTTCTTCAATCCCCTTAAGTATTGAATATATATAATCTAACGTTTTCTTTGACAGTTTTTCCCTTATACCTTTTATATGATCTTCCATTATCTCGAAAAGATCTCCACCCTTCATATCGTAGGTGTAGAGAGTTCTAAAAACTATTTCCCTCGCCTTCTTTCTATACTTTCCCATTATTTGATTTCCCTTAAAAGATTGGCCATTTCTATAGCCGAAAGAGCAGCATCAAAACCTTTATTTCCCATTTTTGTTCCTGCCCTTTCAACAGCCTGTTCTATTGTATCTGTCGTAAGAATTCCATATGAAACAGGTATTTCTGTCTCAAGAGATACGAGAGCTATACCTTTTGTTACTTCAGACGCAACGTACTCAAAATGTGGTGTAGATCCTCTTATAACTGCTCCAAGACATATAACAGCGTCATAATTTCCTGTTTTTGCCATCTTTTTTGCTACAAGAGGTATCTCAAACGATCCAGGAACTCTAACTACAGTTATATCATTTTCAGAACCTCCATGTCTTACTATACAGTCAAGTGCACCTTCAAGCAGTTTATTTGTTATAAGATCATTAAATCTTCCAACAACTATACCAAACTTAAGTCCTTCAGCAGATAAGTTACCATTTATCTCCGTCATCAGTATCTCCTTGAATAATATTCTGATAGTATTATACTAAAACTCAGGACAGTTCTTTTACAACCTTTTTAACAGTATCAACAATATATGCTATATCATCCTCTTTTAAAGCTGCATGAACAGGAATAGCAAAAATCTGTTTAACCACATTTTCAGAAAAACTGCACTCAAGATGTTCTACATTTCTCAGCTGATGAAGTGTATAGTTATAATAAACCCTCGCCCCGATACCTTTTTCTATAAGTCTTTCCAGAATTTGATCCCTCTTAGGATGTCTCATAGCGTATATATGGAAAACATGCTTTCTCCCTGCAAACTCTTCAGGAAGGATAAGAGCCGGGAGTTCTTTAAACTCTTCATTGTAAAGTTTTGCTATCCTTCTTCTTTTTTCATTTGTACTGTCAAGTTTTTTTAACTGCCAGTAACCAATTCCAGCTTGAAATTCTGTTATTCTAAGATTTAAAGCAGGGTGATCCCCAAATTCAATCCAGTTTGATACTTTTTCATCTAATTCTGGATCTGATGTGAGTATGGCTCCACCTTCTCCCATCGCTACGTTTTTCGAAGCATAGAAGCTAAAGGCCGAAATATCTCCCAGATTTCCAGCTTTCTTACCTTTATACTCAGCACCGTGCGACTGTGCCGCATCTTCAAGAACTATTACTCCCTTATCCTTACATATCTTATTAATCTTTTCCATATCAGCTGTCTGACCAAAAAGATGAACAGGTATAACAGCTTTTGGTTTGTATTTTTCAACAGCTATCTCAAGCTGGAAAGGATCCATACAGTAATCATCGCCCACATCCACAACAATGGGCTTTCCTCCTGCAAGTAAAACAGCGTCAATAGTAGCCATAAAGCTCATCGACGGAACCACAACAACATCGGCGGTACTGTTTATACCTATTGCCTTTAATGCTATATACAAAGCAGCTGTACCGCTGCATACAGGATGACAAAACGATGAACCTACATATTCGCTGAAGCTTTCTTTAAACTTTAATGTCCATTTTCCACGGGTTATCTGCCCACTTTTCATAATCTCAACAACAGTTTCTTCTTCCTCTTTACCAAAAACAGGTTTTATTATTGGTATCAATGTTCTCTCCTTTATACTCTAAATTTATCAAACTCTTTAAGAATATTAAGTGCTCTAAAAGAACTCTCAAAAGAAGGATTATGGGTAAACTGTTTTATCATAAGCTCAAGTTTATCTATATTATCCTTTTCCTTTACCTTTCCTGATGGATACTCTATTCTGTCCTGAACAAAATTCAGTTTTATATCTCCCCTTCCTGTTTTTAATATCCATTCCCTTCTAAGATACTCACTGCTCCATGCAACCTGAAGAAAGAAATCACTTTCTTCAGTTTCTCCATAGATATCAAAAATATCCCCTTTATCCTCCACTTTTTTTATAACAAATTCACCAAAAAGATAGCTGAAGATATAAAGGTCGTGCCACGCCAGATCGTAAAAAGGGTTTATATAGCCTCTCCCTAAATTAAGCCTATAAGCAAAGATACGATTCACAGGACTGTTTAAATCCAGGTTTCTTATACTGTTTGATCTGAGCTCTATCTCAGAAACCTCTAAAACAGCATTGTTCTTATATGCAAAATTTATAGCATCCTCTAAATCAGCAGCCTTAATGGAGGGGGGTTTTTCAACCATAACGTTTATCCCTCTTTCAAGAGCTTTTTTTGCGATAGGTATATGTGATACTGGATCTGTGGCAACAAAAAGAAAATCAATATTCTCTTCTTTTAAAGCCTGATCTATATCCGTATATTTTTTAAAACTGCCAGAAAAGTTTTTTAACCTTGATTGATCTTTATCTATAAGAACTGTATCAAATCCAAGCAACTCAAATTTCTTAATATACTTTGATCCCATATTGCCTGTTCCAACTATGCCTACTTTCAAAAATCTCCTCCAGCTCTTAATATTACATAATTAAATCATGAAGCAAAAATTATACCAAAGAAAATCAAGGAAAATAGGGAAGTTCTGTTTCCTTACTTTCCATTTTTTTTGAAAATTTGCAAATCTACCTTATAAGACCGTAATCTTTAAGAACTGTTTTTAATTTTTCCTCATTTTCAGAGCTCATAAAGTAAAGGGGAAGTCTCATCTCAATATCATCAATCAGTCCCATAAGATACGCTGCTGTCTTTACAGGTATAGGATTCGTCTCAATAAAAAGTATTTTAAAAAGATTCCAGTACCTATCATGTATTCTTCTCGCTTCATCAAACTTTCCATCAAATGCAAGTCTGCACATCTGTGCGATATCTCGTGGAATAAGATTGTTTGCAACAGATATAACTCCTTTTGCACCAACAGCCATCATAGGAAGCGTAAGAGCATCATCACCTGAAAGTATAACGACATCAGGGTTTGTAAGAGATATCATATCAGAAACTCTTGAAACATTACCTGTAGCTTCCTTTATCCCTATAATATTAGGGAAATCGGCATAAAGTCTTGCAAAAGTTTCAGGGAGCATATCAACACCTGTTCTGGAAGGAATGTTATAAAGTATAAGGGGAATACTTGTCTCCTCTGCTATTGCTCTAAAATGCTGGTATATACCCTCTTGCGTAGGTTTATTGTAATAAGGAACTATCTGGAGGGATCCGTCTGCACCTGCCTTTTCAGCTGATTTTGTTAGTGCTATAGCTTCATGAGTTGCGTTTGCACCTGTTCCTGCAATAATAGGTATTCTTTTATCTGCAAACTCAACAGCCATTTTTATAAGATCTTCATGTTCACTGAATGTTAAGGTTGCCGACTCACCAGTCGTTCCAGCTATAACTATACCATCTGTCCCATTCTCAACATGAAAATCTATAAGCCTCTTAAGCGATCCTTTATCTATACTTCCATTTTTAAATGGTGTTACCAATGCAACAATTGAACCTTTGAACATACTAACCTCCATCTTGAGAAAATTCTTTTTAATAATAGTTTATAATATATTTTCTAATTTATCTTTTTTACTGGAGGGAATATGTTTTTAAATTCCATCTTTGGATTCTTTTCAAACGATGTCGGAATTGATCTTGGAACAGCAAACACCCTTGTATTTGTTAAAGGAAAAGGGATTGTATTTTCGGAACCTTCTATAGTTTCCATTGAGAAAACAACCGGTAAAGTTATAGCTGTTGGTGAAGAAGCAAAAGCTATGATAGGTAAAACACCTGAAAATATTGAAGTTGTAAGACCTTTAAAAGATGGCGTTATAGCAGATTTTGACGTTACACAGGAAATGCTCAAATACTTTATAAAAAAAGTCCATAACAATCTCCCATTAACCAAGTTCTTAAAACCAAGACCCAGAATCATAGTAGGTGTTCCTTCCGGTATAACAACCGTAGAAAAAAGAGCCGTTATAGATGCTGCTCGTCAGGCAGGCGCAAGAGATGTTTTTTTAATAGCTGAACCAATGGCAGCAGCTATTGGAGCTGGTCTTCCTATCTCAGCCCCTGGAGGAAACATGATAGTTGACATAGGAGGGGGAACCTCGGAGATAGCTGTTATATCGCTTTCAGGTCTTGTTTTATCAACATCAATAAGAATTGCAGGTGATGAGGTAAATAAGGCAATAATTCAGCATCTTAAAAGATCACACCACATACTTATAGGCGAACAAACAGCTGAAAGAGTAAAGGTTCAGGTTGGATCTGCGTATCCTACTGAAAGAGATAAAGAGACAATGGAAATAAGAGGAAGGGATATGACTGGTATGCCGAGAAGTGTGACTATAACGGGGGAAGAAATAAGAGTTGCCATAGAAGATGTTATAACGAGTATAATAAACGCTGTAAGAAACGCCCTTGAAAGAACACCTCCTGAACTTGCTGCTGATATTGTTGAAAGAGGTATAGTTTTAGCAGGTGGTGGATCTCTTCTTTATGGTTTAGATTTAAGACTGAAGGAAGAAACCAATCTTCCTGTTTATTACTGCGATGATCCTTTAACCGCTGTTGCAAGAGGCATAGGTGAGGCTTTAAATGATATTGAACTTATAAAACGCGTCTCGTTCCAGTAAAAAGATGGTTAAAAAAAAAGGATTTAAAAGGTTAGCTTTTTTTATCTCTATATTTGTTTTCATACTTGTTATATATATTTTTTTTATACCTAACTCTAAGAGTGCTGTTTTGACAGTTTTTCATCCTTTTCTTAAAACAACCGACGCTGTTTATGAAACATTTTCCTCTTTGATAAAATCAGTAGAGGATAACTACAGACTCTACAAAGAGAACAAGGAACTTAAAAAAGAGATAGAAAAATTAAAAGGTGAGATAACACTTTTGAAACAGTATGAGGTTGAGAATCAGAAATTGTCCAGTCTGGTAAATTTCAAAAAAAAAGTTAAAAGATATACTCTCCTTACTGGAAAAGTTATAGGTTTTTCTCCCGATAATTGGTCAAACTTTTTAATAATAAATCTTGGCAAGAAAAGCGGTATAAAAAAAGGTGATCTTGTTGTGTCAGATGGTTATCTTCTTGGAATTGTTTATAACGTAGGAGCTTTCAGCTCCTCTGTTCTTCTTGTATCAGACAAAAACTTTAAAATACCTGCAAGAACAAGAAAAACAAGAGAACTTGTCTTTTTTCAAGGTAAAGATCTTAAATCAGGAATTTTGAAATATGTGAAACCACAGCAGGATATAAGAATCGGTGATATTATCGAGACAACAGATGTAGGTAAAAACTATCCTCCAGGAATACCTATAGGAAAAATAAAGAGCATAAACTATGAGGAAGGCGATTTCTTTAAAAGTATTGACATAAAACTGGATATCAACCCTCTATCCGTTGAGTATGTAGTCGTTATAACAAAAAAAGAAAAAAGAAAGAAGAAAAAATGAAGATTTACTTGACAGCTTTTATTCTGCTTGTGCTTCAGTCTTCTATAGTTGTAAAAAACCTGTCTGTTATGAATTTTACACCGGATTTTCTTGTAATTCTGATAATTTTATACACCCTTAATCACGGATTGAAAGAGTCCCTAAAATTTTCAATATTTGTTGGTATTCTTCAGGATATGCTCAGTCCTGTCCCTACAGCCTTTAACTTTATCAGCAAACTTCTTCTTACAATACTTACATCCAGCGTAAAAAATAGATTTTTCTTAGGAGATATATTTATAAGATCAATTCTCATAATACTTTTATCAGTTATGGATATAGCTGTAAAAATCCTTTTAACATTTTTAAAAACAGGTATTTTTTATATTAATGTTTCATTTTTTGCATATATTTTTCTTAACTTTTTAATATTTTATATAGTGCAGATCTTAAATGAGAATAGACAGATTTAATTTGTTGGTTATAGCTTTTTTACTGATCTTTCTGGTTTTGGCAGGGAGACTTGTGTATCTTCAAATTATGAAAGGAACATACTATAGAGAACTGTCAGAAAAAAATCACCTAAGACTGTTAACATTAAATCCTCCAAGGGGAAAAATTTATGATAGAAACGGTATTCTCCTTGCTTATGATGAACCTTCATACAATCTTTATGTTTTTCCTTATATAGTTAAAAAAAATTTAAAGGATCTCAAGAAAAATTTAAAAGAGATACTTGGAATAAAGCTTGACAAAAAAACTGAAGAAAGAATTAAAAAAGGCTTCGCGAGAAAGGTAATTATAAAAAAAGATCTTTCTGAAAAAAAGATAAAAATATTCTTTAATTACTCTTACCTTTTTAATGGACTGTTTATAGAGGTTCAGCCTAAAAGGATTTATACAGAATATGCAAAATATATGCCCCACCTTCTTGGATACGTTGGATACCCTTCTGAAAAAGATTTGAGAGAAGACCCTTCCTTATCCTCTGATATGTTGATAGGTAAACAGGGTGTTGAAAAGATCTACGACCGATATCTGAGGGGCAAGTATGGGGTCAAAGCCGTTGTTGTTGATGCTCTGGGGAGACTAAGAAAAGTCTTATGGGAGATTCAGCCGAAGAGAGGAAATGATATATACCTTACCATTGATGCAAGAATACAGAAGATAGCATACCAGGCATTTAAGAAATCAGGACAGAAATCGGGTGCTGTTGTTATCGTAAACCCTCAAAATTATGAGATCCTCGCTTTACTAAGCTATCCTCTTTACGATATTCAGAAATTCTCAGATGGTCTTACAAAAAAAGAGTGGGATAAACTGATTAAAAATAAATATAAGCCTCTTTTCAATAAAGCTTTAAGTGGTATCTATCCACCTGGATCTATATTCAAGATAATTGTTGGTCTTGCAGCACTTGAAGAAGGTGTTGTATCACCTTATCAGAAGATATTCAGTGGTGGATCTTTTGAGATAGGAAACTGGGTTTACAGAAACTGGGATCCTTCAGGATGTGGAAGTATTGATGTAAGACAGGCTCTTGAGATCTCCTGCGACACATATTTTTACCAGATAGGCCTTGATCTTGGAGCATCAAAAATATCATACTATGCCTATTTATTTGGTCTTGGAGAAAAGCTTAATCCTGAAATTGAAAAAAGAAGATCAAGAGTTCCTGTTCCAGAATGGAAAATGTCCGTTATAGGAGAGCCCTGGTTTCTCGGCGATACTGTTAACTACAGTATAGGTCAGGGGTTCCTTGCTATAACACCTTTTGACGGTATAAAAATAATATCTCCTATAGCAAATGGCGGTAAGATTTATAAACCAAAACTTCTTAAGAGCTATTTTGATATGGACCTTCAGGAACTTATTGAGACAAAACCGGAACTGATAAGAGAGCTTAATATAAAAAAAGATTTTATAAATGTTATAAAGAAAGGGCTTTATCTTGTTGTTTACGGTAAGAAAGGAACAGCAAAAAAGATGTCAGATCTGCCGGTTAAAAACGCAGGGAAAACAGGAACAGCTCAGGTGTTTAGGAAACCTGAAAAAGGCAAAAAGATAGACAGATGGGACTTACAGAATCATGCATGGTATGTGGCATTTTTTCCTTACAAAAAGCCAAAATTTGCCGTTTCAGTTTTTGTTGAACACGGAATAGGAGGAAGCAAAACAGCAGTTCCTATAACAAAATCTATAGTAATGGAACTTTATAAAAAAGGACTTATAGATGAGACTAATTAGATCTTTTTTTAACAGATATGATCCTGTTATTTTTTTAATAGTGTTATCTCTACTTTTGTGGAGTGTTGTAAATATATACAGTGCAACATTTCATGAATACTCAATACTATATATAAAACAGGCCGTTTATGCCTTTATAGGGATTGTAATAATTCTTTTACTACCTTCGTTAGATTATAGAAAGATACTTAATACAGCCCCTTACCTTTATACTATAGGGCTTATCCTTCTTATATCAGTCATATTTTTCGGTACAACGATACTGGGCGCAAAAAGATGGCTAAAACTTGGTTTTTTTATGATCCAGCCTTCTGAAATAATGAAATTCATAATTATCATTACAGTTGCATACATTCTTGAAAACAGTAAAAAAGTATCATTCTCAGAAGGTGTAAAAATACTCGTAATTTCTGCTGTACCTTTCATACTGATCATGAAACAGCCAGATCTGGGAACGGCAATAACTCTACTGATACCTGTTGTTACAATTCTTTTTCTTGCAAACTTAAATAAAAAGTATATAATCGCAACAGTATCTATAATAATTATGAGTTCTCCTTTCATCTGGGAACATCTTAAAGAATACCAGAAGAAAAGAATTCTTGCCTTTTTAAATCCTGAAGCTGATCCTTTTGGAACAGCATACCATATATTACAATCAAAAATAGCAATAGGATCAGGCTATATATTCGGAAAAGGTTACCTACAGGGAACCCAGTCCAAACTCTTCTTTCTCCCAGAACAGCATACAGATTTTATATTCGCAACTATCGGTGAGGAATGGGGATTTATTGCATCTTTTATTATACTTTCAGCATACCTTATACTTGGACTGAGGATACTATATCTTGGAAGCAAGATTAAACACCACGGGGGAAAGTATGTATGTTATGGTTCAGGCGGTCTTATAACAATTCAGGCTTTCATAAATATAGCCATGACTGTAGGACTTGCACCAGTTGTTGGAATAACTCTTCCCTTTCTAAGTTATGGAGGAAGTTCTGTAGTTACTTTCTCTCTGATTATTGGAACAGTTCTGAGTATAGTTTATACCCATAAAAAAGAAAAATTACATTTCTAAGCAGGCTTAAAGCCTGCTTTTACGCATCAAGAGGATAAACGCTCACCACTTTTTTTCCTTTTGATGTCTCAAATTTAACCTTTCCATCTATAAGAGCAAACAGTGTGTAGTCATTTCCAAGTCCAACATTCTTTCCAGGATATATCTTTGTACCTCTCTGTCTAACAAGTATATTTCCCGCCTTTACAACCTGACCATCGTATCTTTTAACACCAAGACGTTTACTAAATGAATCTCTACCATTTTTAGCTGAACCACCGCTTTTCTTTGAAGCCATATCTTAATCCTCCTTTTAAGCCTTTATCTCTTTAATCTTAATTAATGTAAAAGGTTGTCTATGTCCATTTAACTTTTTGTAGTTTTTCTTTCTTTTAAAATGAAATACGAGAACTTTTTTATGCTTCCCGTGTTCCACAACTTCAGCTTCTACTTTCCCTTCTGTTTTTATATTTCCCTGATCATCCTTTACAAGTGAAGCTTCAATCTCTACAGTTTCTCCTACATTCACAGGCAGTTTTTCAACCTTTAAAAGCATTCCAGGTTCAACCTTGTACTGTTTTCCTCCTGTTTTTATAACTGCAAACATAATTTACCTCCTTAATCTGTCTGAATAAAATGCAAAATAATATTTTATCACAAATAGATAGTTTTTCAATTATGAGTGTTCCTCAAGCCATCTGTATGCAAGATATACAAATGCAGAGGAACCTTTAGATAAAACTTCCTCATCAATGTCAAAAAGTGGACTGTGGAGAGGTGCTGTTATCCCCTTTTTCTCATTTCTTATACCAAGTCTTATAAATGTTCCAGGAATTTTCATAAGATATTCCGAAAAATCCTCACCTCCCATAGTTGGATGCTCAAGCTCAACGACCTTTTCATAACCAAAAAACTCTCTCAACATAGACATAACGAATTTTGTTGTAAGTTTATCATTTATTACAGGTGGATTTCCTGATTTAAATGAAAATTCATAACTCGCTCCATAAGCAGAACTAATCCCTTTTACAGTATTCTCTATCCATTCGGGTATCTTATCCCTTAGATCTAGACTTAGAGTTCTTACGGTTCCTTCCATCTCAACAGATTCAGGTATAATATTTTCAGCAAATCCCCCATTTATCCTGCCTATAGTAAGAACTGCCGGATGCAAAGGATCAACTTTCCTACTGACTATATGGTGAAGAGCATTTATAACCTGTGCAGATACAAGAACAGGATCAACCCCTTTATGTGGTCTCGATGCATGAGTTCCCTTTCCTATTATTTTTATTTTAAACACATCTGAAGATGCTAAAAAATGTCCTTCCTTAGTTCCAAATACACCTGATGGAAGCTCTGGAAAAAGATGTAGTCCAAATATAACTGAAACATCAGGATTTTTTAAAACTCCCTTCTGAATAAGAGTTCTTGCTCCCCTGCAGTCCTGTCTTTCCTCACAGGGCTGAAATATAAGTTTAACATTTCCTCTCAGATTTTCCTTTAACTGGACGAGCACTTTAGCAGCACCAAGAAGCATAGCAGTATGACCATCATGTCCACATGAATGCATGACTCCTTTTACCTTAGAGCTGTAAGGCTTTCCTGTCTTTTCCTCCATTGGAAGTGCATCCATGTCCGCCCTGAGAGCAACAGTAATATCATGTTTTCCTTTTATTATTCCCACAACACCTGTCGTTCCACCAAAGTTCTGTATTACATGATCAACTCCAAACTCCCTCAGCTTCTCTGCAACAAACTTCCCTGTTCTGAACTCCTCAGATGAAAGTTCCGGATACTGATGTATCTGTCTTCTCCATCCTATTATCTGATCCTTTATGCTTTCAGTAAGATCTCTTATTTTTTCCTTTATATCTTCTCTCATTCTTCCCATCAAACAGATTGTTAAATAATTTAAATATTATAAATTAAAAGTATCAATATGGAGGGGTATAAGATGGGTATTAAAAATGTTTCAAGAAAAAATGTAGTTACAGCATCACCGGATACTCCTGTAAAGGAAATAGCAAAACTAATGAGAGACAGAAATGTGGGCTCCGTAATAATAGTTGAAGAAAACAGACCTGTTGGTATTGTTACAGACAGAGACATAACTATTAGGGTTCTTGGAAATGATCAGCCTGCTGAGATACCTGTGAAAAATATTATGACAGAAAATCCTGTAACACTTAAAGAGGACGAGGGTATATTTGAAGCTCTTGAAAGGATCAAAGATTTTGGAGTAAGAAGATTTCCTGTGGTTGACAACAAAGGAAATCTAACAGGTATAGTTACTGTGGATGATTTTGTTTATCTATTAGGTAAAGAGATGTCAGATATTGCATCTATAATCGAAAAAGAAGCACCAAACTTATAGGTATCTTTTTACAGCTTTTAAAACTTTTTCGGCTGTTATATTTTTCATGCATTCAAATGTCCCTGTGGGGCATTTTTTATGCCCATGAAGTCCACAGGGTCTGCATGTTACGTTTTCTGCCTCAACTACAGTACCGTTTCTATATGGATAAAAACCGAATTCCCTTACAGTAGGTCCGTATATATCAACAACAGGTGTATTGAATGAGACAGCTATATGAACAGGCGCCGAATCATTAGAAATTAAAAGCTTGGAATGTTTTATTATAGAAAAACTTTCCCTTAAAGATGTCAGACCTGTAAAATTCTTAACATTTTTCTTACCTTTTATATTTCCAACTATTCTTTTTGAAACTTCTATATCCTCTTTTCCTCCTATAATAACAACATTTTCTCCCATATCTGAAAGTATATCTATAAGCTTAGAAAAACCTTCTTCCGTCCATCTTTTTGTTTCCCATTTTGATCCGGGTGCAACCGTTATATAATCCTTACTCCTGAAACCTGTTTTTCTAAAAAGATAATCCTCTTTTTCAGATAGGAAAAGTTCCGGCATACTTTCTATTTTATCTTCCTCATATCTATCCAGTTTAGTAAGAAGGGATAAATTTCTTCTTATCTCATGTGTCCCATCAAATCTATGGGGAAGTCTGTCTGTATATAAGAATGAAAAACCTGCCCTATCAAATCCAACTCTTTTTTTTATTCTTGAAAGAAAAAGGACGTAGGAAGCTCTGTGTGATCTATGGGGGGATAAAGCTATCTCATATTTTTCTTTTTTCAATCTTTTTATTAGAGATAATGTTGAATCTCTTTTTTTTTCAAAAATTATAAGTTTGTCAAGGTAGGGATTATTTTTAAAAACATCCTTCCCAAATGTTTTTGATACAAGATGTACTTCAGCCTCAGGATAGATTTTTTTTACTGACTTTACAACTGGTGTTGTAAGAATAAGATCTCCTAAAAAGGCTGTCTGCCATACCAATATCTTCATTTTTCCAAAAATTTACCCATAGAGTAAAATTTAGACTGTCTTTCCTCAACAAGCCTTTCAGGATCTTTATCAATAAGCATCTTAAGTGTTGATCTTATGGCCCTCTTCATAAGTCTGAACATTTTTTCAGGCTGTAGATGTGCCCCTCCAAGAGGTTCGGGAACGATACAGTCAATGATTCCAAGCTCTTTTAGATCTTTTGCTGTTATTTTAAGGCTTTCAGCTGCGTCAGGAGCCTTTTCTTGAGATTTGAAAAGTATCGCAGCACATCCTTCAGGTGAGATAACAGAATATATAGAGTTTTCAAGCATAAGAACTTTATCTGCAACACCAAGAGCAAGAGCTCCTCCGCTTCCCCCTTCTCCTATGACGGCTGCCACAATAGGAGTTTTAAGACTTCCCATTACCATTATACTTTCAGCTATAGCCTGTGACTGTCCTCTTTCTTCAGCTCCTATCCCTGGATAAGCTCCAGGTGTGTCTATAAAAGTTATAACAGGTCTTTTAAATTTTTCTGCAAGCCTCATTATCCTTACTGCCTTTCTATACCCTTCTGGATGAGGCATACCAAAATTTCTTTCTATCTTGTCTTTTGTATCCTTTCCTTTTTCATGTCCAATAACGGCGACAGGTATTCCTTCAAAAAATGCAAATCCAGCTATGATAGCTTTATCGTCACCAAACCTTCTGTCTCCGTGAAGCTCTACAAAATCTGTAAATATACTCTTTATATAATCTACTGTGTGAGGCCTTTTTGGATGTCTTGCAAGCTGTACCCTTTCCCATGCAGAAAGTCTTTTTTGCTTTTCCCTTGCCAATTTTTTAAATCTCTTTCTTGCCTCAACAAGCTCTTTTAATACAGATTTGTTTCCCTTTTTAATTTCCTGTCTTAATATTTTAATTTTTTCCGATAATGTCTGTATCTCTTTATCTATATCCATATCTCTACCCCATTGAGGTTACAGTTAAGTAAAAGTATGTTATATAAAAAATAATACCAACTGAAAAGCCAAAAGGTATAAGTTTTTTATTTACGTATGAAAGTACGAGAACCAAAAAACCTGCAATAATAGCAAAGATACCTGAAACTAAAGCAAGTCCTTCTATATTCCAGTCTGTAAATATGATACCAAAACTGACAGGTATTGTACTTTGAAAAACCATAGCACCGCTAACATTTCCAACTGCGAGAGTATCTTTCCCCCTGAATACCCACAGGACACTATTCACTTTTTCAGGAAGTTCTGTTGCAACCGGAGCCAGCAAAAGGGAAAACAGAAGTGGCGAAAAACCAAAAGCTGTACTTATATGTTCTATCCCATGAACAAAAAGATGAGCTCCTCCAACCATTATAAAAAGAGCAAAAATAGACTGAAAACCAGCAATAATAAGGGGAGGATGTGGATTTTTAGGAGCAAAATAAAGATGCTCCGTTTCTTCCATATCCTCACTTTCACCTCTAAGCGTAAGGTAAACGTAAAGAACATAAAGCATCAAAAGAAAAAAGGCTGTAAAAACTTTAAGGATATATATCTCATATGGAACAATAAAAAGGGCTACAGAATAAGCAAACAGGAAAAAAACGATATCTCTTCTAAGACCAACCTCCTCAAGATTTAATGAGAGGTCTCCTTTTTTGATAAAAGATCTTAGTAGAACTGTTAAACCAATAAGCGGTATTGCAAGTGTTGACAGCATAAACGGAGCTCCAAGAATAGCTCCTATCCCTATCTCATGTCCTGCATTATCTGCAAAGAATATTATGGCTATAACAGGAAGTATTGATTCAGGAAGAGCCGTCCCCACAGCTGCAAGAACACTTCCTGTAAAGTTTTGTGAAAACTGAAGCCTGTGACCTATTGTTTCTATACCATTTGTGAAAAGTTCTGCAGCTATAAGAATAAGTCCAAGCCCCAGAACAAGAAGAAATATATCTAATATCAAGCTTTATTTTCTCCCTTCAGTTTCTCTTTTAATATTTCACCAAGGGTGGCAAGGCCTTCTCCTTTCGGTTTGACCTTTCTCATAGCTTCTTCTATCTCTTTTCTTTCCCTGTCTTTCTCCAGTGCTTTAATACTTAGGATTACATCATGACCTTTTATCTTTATTATCTTTGCTTCAACTTCCTGACCAAGGGACAGCTTATCGCTCGGTATCTCTATCTTCTCTTTCGTTATCTCGGAAAGGGGGATAAAACCCTCCACATCCTCATTTATATCTACGAAAGCCCCTCTTTCAATCAACTTTTTTACTTTAACTTTTATCGTATCTCCAACAGAATGCTTACTGAAAAAGTTTTCCCATGGATTATCTCTAAACTGCTTTAATCCAAGTCTGACCTTATCCTTTTCCCTACCTAAAACTTTAAACTCCCTTACTCTTTTTCCTTTAAGAACCTGTCCAATACTTTTTATCTTTGGATTCCATGTTGCATCTTCAAGGTATATCACACCCTCAACATCTTTACCAAGATCAATAAAAGCCACCTTATTTCTTACATCTTTTATCTTACCTTCAACTACAGAACCTTCAGGATTTTCCTTTAAAAATTTATCAACAGGATGAGGGTATAATGCTTTTATACTCAATTTTAACCTTCTTTTTACCTTGTCCAGCTCTATAATTTTTGCCTTTACTTTCTGTCCTTTCTTAAAAATGTTTTTGTAATTTTCAGGGTTTATATGGGAGGTTTCGGATTTATGTATAAATCCTTCCAGAGCTCCTGTCTTAACAATAAGTCCAAAATCATTTATATCCTTTATCTCAACTTCTATCTGGTCTCCAATACCTTTATCAAAAACCTCCCATGGATCAGGCTCAAGATCTCTTTTTGAGAATATGATTTTTTGATTTTCTTTATCTATTGATTTTACGATAAGATCTATTTCTTCTCCAATGGACAGCTCATTTATGCTTCTATCCCTATCCCAGGAATAGAGTGACTTTGGAAGGAATCCGAAAACTATTTTTTCAAGGGAAAGAACAACTCCGCTGTCCTGAATTTTCTCAACCCTACCCCTTACATGTTTTCCCTCTTCAAGAAGATTAAATATCTCTTCTCTTTTTCTCCTTATCTCCTCATCCATAACCTTTTTCCTTGATACTATAATACCTGGAGGCTTCCTACTGCTGTCTATCCTAAGAACATAAACATCAAATTCAGCTGGTGGAAGTTCCTCACCTTTTTTTAATCCAGATTCTGAATAAGGAAGAAACGCCTTTACACCTCCCAAATCAACAAGAAATCCTTTGTTTATCTTTTTCTCCAGTTTTGCTCCTATTTTTTCTCCTTTTGAAAAAACTTCCTCAACCCTTTGTAGAGCTTCTGAAAATATAAGGGGTTTTCTTGATATTAACTGATATCCGTCTTTGCTTCTCCGTCCAAGATATACAGCTGTTATCTGGTCTCCTTCTGAGAAGCCGTTTATCTCGCTTTTATCTATTACAACCTCTGTTTTCTGACCTACATCCACAAAGGCATAATCGTCCTGTATTCTTACAATAATACCTGTAACCCTTTCTCCTTTCGTGTAGTAAGGAATATCCTGACTCTCCTCAAGCAGTTTTTCAAACTCTGACTGAAAATTTTCCATAGCTTTAGACCTCTTAGTAATTAAAAATCAAATACTAAATATAATATTTTAACACTCTTTTAGGAAGTGTTTTAAAAAAACTACTCTACAGATCCTAACTTTTTTATTAAAATAAGAAGTTCTCTCTCAGATTCTTCAAGGGAGCTGTTTATATCTTTTAAAGCTTTCTCATAGTGTGGGATATAAAAATGCTCAAGGGCATTAACCCTAACAACGGTTTTTTTTAGTTCCTGTGCAAGCTTCCAGGCTTTTATTTCTGTAGATGCTATATCAAGTATAAGTCTCACAGCCTCCATAAATGAGTTCCTTGCAATATCAATAAATATGTATTCAGAAACAGGATTAAGCGGTGCTCTAACTCTGTAAATTTTGTATTTAACCTCAGGAACTGGAATTCCCATAAAACTTTTTTCATAAATCTTAAGCTCTCCTTTGAAAACAGATATCTTGGACTCTTCAATAATATAATCCTTACCTGCTTCCATATATGCTTTCTTTAGGAGATTGTAACTTTTCTGGACAACCTCGTTAAGCCTTTTTCTGTAAGCCTCTACCTTGTCTATTATTAACAAAATCTCCTTAAGAAGTATGTCTCTTTTCTGTTCTAAAATATCTTTCCCATCCTTTATAATTGAAAGTTCTTTCTTCAGTTCAATAAGATCCGTTTTATTTTTTGTATATCTGATCATTTTATAAACTCCTCTATATCTTCTTTTTTAAGTCTTACGAGCTCAGAACGGGGTAGTGTCTTCAATAAATCCCATCCTATACTGAGTGTTTCCTCCAGTTTTCTATGTTGATATGGGTCTTGTTTTACAAAAAAATTCTCAAACTTTCTTCCAAACTCAAGGTACGATCTTTCTATCTCGCTTATTTCAGATTCACCAACTATGGAAGCAAGCATCTCAATCCTTTTTGCCCTGGCATAAGCTGAGTATATCTGATTAGCCCATCTTTTATGAATATCGCTAACAGCTCTGTTCATAAGTCTGGATAATGACGGAAGTACATTCACAGGAGGATATATACCTCTCTGGTGAAGTGTCCTGTCAAGAACTATCTGACCTTCAGTTATATAGCCTGTAAGATCAGGAATTGGATGAGTTATATCATCATCAGGCATTGTCAGGACAGGGATCTGGGTAACTGAACCTTTTGTCCCTTTAAGAATGCCAGCCCTCTCGTATATAGAAGCAAGATCACTGTACATATATCCAGGGTATCCTTTTCTTCCCGGTATCTCTCCTCTTTTAGATGAGATTTCTCTGAGAGCATCGCAGTAATTCGTTATATCGTATAAAACAACAACAACGTCATAACCTTTTTCAAAAGCGAGAAATTCGCTCAGAGTAAGGGCTGATCTTACAGATATAAGACTGTTAACAGGTGGTTCATCAGCAAGATTTAAAAAAACAGCTGTTTTTGGAAAATTTCCTCCTGATGAAATATCTTCTATAAGGTAGTTTGCAGTTTCATACTTTATGCCTACAGCACACAGAACTGTTGCCCTCTTTTCTGTCCCGGTTTTTATCTGGCGTACAAGTTGTGCTACAAGCTGATCTGTAGGAACCCCTGATACAGCAAAAATTGGAAGTTTCTGTCCTTTTACAAGCGTACTCAGGCCATCTACAGCTGATATTCCTGTAAAGAGAATATCCTTAGGATATGATCTTTTTGAGGGATTGTATGCTTCTCCAGATATATCAACAAATTTCTCTGGAAGAATACTACCAAATCCATCTAAAGGATTTCCAAAAGGGTCAAGAATTCTTCCAAGCATACCCTCTGAAACAGGTATCTTAAAAGGTTCCCCACTGAATTTTATTCTCACCTCCTGTGGATTTATACCTGAACTGTCCCCCAGTATCTCAATCAATGTTATATCCTGTGTTAAAACTGAAACTTTTCCTGTTACAATCTTCTTATCCGTCCTTATAATAACCTTTTCCCCATATTTTATTCCCTTAACCGTCTTAAAAAAAAGTATATTTCCTCTCAGGGAAACAACTCCTTTATACTCAATTAACATAGTTACTCTCCATAACTCATTATAAGCTGATGATATCTTTCCTTAATTTCCTCTATAATGTGATCATACTTTTCAATCTGATCATTACCTATCTCATACTTCGATCTCATAAAAAGATATATTTCAGGTTGATCCTTTAATATTTTTACGGGAATTTTTTTCTCGTTATAAGCTTTTACCCAAAGATCATATATGAGTTTAAGGATTTTAGCCATTTTTAACTGTTTTTCTGGTGAGGAATGAGCATCTACAGGATCAAAAGCATTCTGCTGTAAAAAAATCTCTTTTATCAGATATGCTGTCTCAACAATTAACTTTTTATCTTCTGGAAGAGATTCTGAACCTAACAGTTTAACTATTCTCTGTAGTTTATCATCCTCCTGTAGAATCTTTATCATCCATTCCCTTAATTCGTACCATTCTTTTGAGATATTTTCCCACCAATTTTTTACAGTATCAGTATAACCGCTATAGCTAAGCATATAGTTTATCGCCGGATAAAATCTTGAACTTGCAAGCTCCTTATCCAGTGCCCAGAAAACGGTTGTAAACCTTCTTGTATGTCTTGTAACAGGTTCTGAAAAATCACCTCCCGGTGGAGATACTGCTCCTATAACTGTTATTGATCCCTTTTTTCCGGAAAATGTTTCCACAAAACCAGCTCTCTCGTAAACAGATGCTATCTTTGATGCAAGATCAGCAGGAAATCCTTCTTCTGCAGGGATCTCATTTATTCTTGCTGAAAGCTCCCTTATAGCCTCAGCCCATCTTGAGGTTGAATCCGCCATAAGAGCAACATGGTATCCCATATCCCTGAAATATTCCGCAATTGTTATACCAAGATATATAGATGATTCCCTTGCAGATACAGGCATATCAGAAGTGTTTGCAATAAGTATTGTTCTTTCTATTAACTTCCTTCCTGTATAAGGATCTTCCAGCTGAGGAAATTCATTAAGAACTTCTGTCATCTCATTTCCCCTCTCCCCGCATCCTATATAAACTATAAGATCAGCATCACTCCATTTTGCAAGGGTTTGCTGAAGAACGGTCTTTCCTGTTCCAAAACCTCCCGGTATAGATGCAGTCCCTCCTTTAGCAATAGGAAAAAGAAAGTCTATTATTCTCTGTCCTGTGATCATTGGAATTTCTGGTCTTAATCTTTTCTTAAAACTTAAAGGTACTCTTATAGGATGTTTTCTAAGCATATTTATCTGAATACCGTTATCAAGTTTAACAAGCATATCTTTAACACTGTACTCTCCATAATCAGCAACATATACAGCTTTTCCTTCTCCTGTGGATAGAATCCTGTGAATAAAAGATCCTTCCTCAACATAACCTATTTCCTGACCATAAAAGACAGATTCTCCCTTCTTTATTGAGGGAAAAAATGACCATTTTTTTTCTGGATCTATCGGAAACTGTCGTTCTCCTTTTTTTATCCTTATTCCAAGTTTGTCTAAAGGTCTTTGAATTCCGTCAAAAGCTTTTCCTAAAAGTCCTGGAGAAAGAACAGCAGAAAACATCTCACCTGAAAAAGAAATATCTTCACCTAATGAAAGACCCTCAGTATTTTCATATACCTGAAGGACAACTTCATTTTCAGAAACAGATATAATCTCTCCTATAAGCTTTTCATTTCCTACATAAACCATCTCAAGTAAAGAGGGTCTTTCTCCTTCAAGTCTGGCTTTAACAACTGAGCCTGAGATATAAGAGATCTTTGCCATATCTTATCCATTAATATATTTAATAACTACAGTCTTTATCTTTTCATCTAACATTCTGAATATATCTTCTTCTGAGAATGAGATATAGATCTGTCCTTTCTCGAAAATAATCCTATCTTCTTCGTGAACTTTTATATCAAAACCTTCAAAGAGATAAGACCATTTTTCTGGAGTATATACGGTTCCTTCCTTAAAATTTTTTTTAAGCCATTTACTGAAACACAGAAGATAATCTTCAAATCTTTCTTTCAAAATATATTTAATATTACTATTAACAGACATTATAATATTATCTATCTCCTTATTTTCTTTTCTTCTTCCCTCCATCTGAATACTTATTTTACTTCTTGTTTTCTCATCCTGAAGATACCTTTTAAAGGTATCTATCTCTTTTTCAAAATATTCACCACCCTTTTTGTGTGCTTCTTCCAGCTTAATTCTGTATATGTATTCAGCCTCTTTTAATCTACTTTCAGCTTTTTTCCTTGCCTTATATCGAACTGCCTGTAAGAAGTTTTCAAAATCTGATTCCGAGAACACCTGCTAAAAATCCTTTAATATCTTTTTTAATATAGATACCGTCAATAGACGGAATAAAAACTACCGCGGGAACAGCTTTTTTTCTGATATTTTCTGAAAATTTTTCCTGAAAAATATTAAAATACCTATCTACAACTACAATAATACCTATATCGTCCTGTGATAAAACTTTACTCATCTTTTTTACAAAATCCTCATCATCCTGAATCTCTAAAATATCAACACCTGCAAGTGAAAAACCTATAACCTCATCCTGATTTCCTAAAACAACAATTTTCATTCTATCGTTCCGAGTATAAGAATTGCTATTATAAGGCCGTATATGGCTATGCCCTCAGCAAGTCCTATAAATATAAGTGCTCTTCCTGAAAGTTCAGGCTTTTCACCAATCGTCCCCATTGCTGCAGCACCAACAAGTCCTACAGCTATTCCTGCAGCTAAACTTGAAAGTCCAACTGCAAGAGCTGCTGCTATATAGGCAAGCCCCTCATCTGCAAAAGCAAAAACAGGTATAAGAACTATAAACAGAACTTTCAGATATTTTGCCACCTCTACCTCCTTCAATCATAAAAATAGGTTCTTACAGTTAAATAAGTCAAGAAATGGTAAAAGGTCTGTAAGGAATTCCCCCTCCAACATAAAAACGTTTAAAAAACTCATAGTATTCAAGCCTTAAGGTCTGAATAGCCACAATAATCCCCTCAAGAATGATTATAAAAATATTCCCTCCAACTATAACAAGCCAGTACAAAAATCCTCCTCCTCTCTCAGTCTCTATAAGCTTTGCCACCGTAAAAACAGCAAGGAATAAAGCAGAATGAGCAAGGGCAAAAGCACCAAGCCTTATAAAAGATATAGTATTTGTAAAATACTCTAAAAGCTCTCTTAACGTATCTATTATAGAACCTGTAACCGTTTTTGTTCTGTAAAAAATAATAATAAAAGAGGTAAATATAAGAACTCCGAGAGCAATAAGATCATACTTAATATCTATTTGAAATACCAATCCTTTTACAAAAATACCTATAATGTACCAGTAAATCAAAAACCATAGAAGACCTCCTTCTCCAGTAATCAGCGCTATAAATTTTTTCCTCTTAATAAGAGAAATCATATTAAGGATAAAACCTGCTGTTATAACAATAATTCCTACAGCTATACTTAACGTAAGTATTCTTTCTATATTCTCTATAGGTGGAAAGAGAATTGAAGGTATAATATTGTGAAACCCAAAAAACGAGCCGTAAAGACATCCAAAAAATGCAGAGCTTAATCCTGTTAGAATAAAAATTTCTCCAGCATCTTTATACCTTTTCCTCAAAAAATATCCTGTAAGAGAAAGTGTCGCACCATGTCCAACATCTCCAAACATAATTCCAAATAGAATAAGAAACGTTATTCCAAAAGGTATTGTAGGATTTATCTCTCCATACTTTGGATATGAGAAGTTCTGTATAAGTCTTTCAAAAGGTTTAAAAATCCGGGGGGTTTTCAAAAGAACAGGAGCATCTTCTCCTGCAGGAAAAAAATCAACCTTAGAATAAAGAACCGCTCCTAAAAAAAACCGCCTTTTCCTGTAAGGAATCCATCCATAAAGAACAAAATAATCATTCTCTATATCCAGACTTTCTTTTGCTTTATAAATCTTTTCCAGATTCTTTAAAACCGCATTTATAACAAGAATTCTCTTTCCATACTTTTTACGAATATTTTCCCTTTCCTCTTCAAGTTCATCTGATTTTTTAAAGATATAATCTTCTTTTTTTTCAGTAAAATACTCAACAGGTATTATTTCTATCCTATTCTTATCAATAATCCTTGATATATGCTTATGAGCATCCTCCGTATATAAGATGATAGAAGCACAGCTTCCTTCTGAGATAGGTTTTGAGATAATAAATCCTCCATATTCTTTAACTGAAAGAGTTACAGGCTCAAGATTTTCAATAGGTATAAAACCTGCTTTCATTTTTATAAAACGTATTTCCTGAGATAGTTTCCTAATATTAAGAATGCCTGAAAGAGATCTCTCTATAAGACGAGATTTTTCAAGAATCTCTAATTCTTTTTTGATCTCCTTATCAAGATTTGATATTTTATCAATCTCGGAACTTACCTCCATAAGTTCTTTTTCTATATCTTCTATTGATAAAGGTCTGCTTACAACTGTTTTTTCCTCTTTCTCCAACCTTAGAATATCAATATATTTCTCAGACAGATTGTATAGATAGCTAACTCTTTTTTCCTCTTCAAGATAAATTCTTTTTCCTTTACTGTAATCTATATGAAGGACAGAAGCTTTCCCTATATTCTGTATTTCCTCATCTATTCTGTCTTTTGGTATTTTTATCCTCACATAAAGCATTTTTTCGGGAAAAAGCATATTTATACACCTACAAGCATCTTTTTTATCTCTTCATCCGGTATTCTAAATTTTTTGCCTTCATACACAGCTTTTATATTGTTTATCTCTATTTCTTTAAGCCTTAAAAGGGAAAAAGGAACTGAAAATTTAAATGGGTATCCATACCATACTCTGTTTATCTGATTTATATGGTAGCTGTAAACAGCTTTTCTGAAAGAAACAAAATCTGAAAATTCTTCTCCAATAATATCCTTTAAAAAATCGGAAATATCAGATATAGAACTTAAAGACAGTATCTCTGATATTTTTCTATAGCTTATCTTGTAGCTGAAAGGAAGTATAAAGGGATATACATCTTCTGGATCGGATTTATAAATTATCCTCAGTTTTACAGCAGTTACTAAGTTCTGAAGATCGTAAAAGCTCCCTATGATAAATCTTGCTTCCCTTTTTTCTGAATAAGAAAGTCTATTTATAGATTCTTTTATCTCTTTTAGAAACATAAGATCTATCTTTCTCAGCCTAAACTCATAATCCTTCCCCTTTCTTATCTCTCCCTTCAGCTTTGTTATACTTTTTCTTTTTATAAAAAAAAGCTGTATTAGCTCTCTTTCCTTTCTGCCGTATCCTGAAATCAACTTTCTCAATAAATCTCTGAAGTAGTCTTCAAGTCCTTTATATACGCTAACCTCTTCAAAATCTTTTATGTATATTCCATAGTCTGTTCTCTGAAGATATGAGAAAATATCTCCCACTGTTCTTGAATCCAGAAGGTTCTTAAAAAAGTCAGAGCTTAAAATGGTTGATTTTATACTTCTTGATTTTGAAGATATGTACACCGATCTGTACAGTTTTATCATCTGCAAATCTCATCTTGTATAATTTTTATTATCTCAGATAGTATTTTATGTTTATTTTTCTCAAATCTCTCTCTTATTTCCTGTATCTTTTTATTTAGCTGTTTCTCTTCTTCTATTTTTTCTTTTTTTAAATCTTCCAAAAAACATTTCTTGAGCCTGATCTTTTCTTTTTCAGCCTTCTTCCTGTAATCTTCAATTATCTTTTCATACTCCTCCTCAGCCCTCTTAAGTATCTCCCTGTACTTCCTTTCAGACTCTTTAAGAATTCTATAAGCCTCTTTATCCGTCTGTAGAATTTTCTCTGTAATATCTTCCATGATATTCTCTTTTTAATCTTAAATATAGCGAAGAGAGAGATTTTAAAAAAGGGGTTATATTTTCCTTATATCTATATATGAACCGGACTCAAAATCCAAAAATCTGTCCAGTAAAGTGTATATTTTGAGTGCTGCTTCCTCTGGACTCATTTTGGGAGATTCTTTTATTCTTTTAACCGATGGAAATTTTTTTTCGTCAGCAGAAAGAACAAATTTTTCAAGCATCGGTGTGAGTATAAGTCCAGGTGCAAGGGATATAAGGTGTGTACCTTCCATTTCTCTTGAGTAAAGTCTTATAAGCATGTTAAGCGCTGCTTTTGATATAGCATAACCATGCCATCCTCTATTTCCGTTTACTGAGGCTCCCGAAGACACAGCTATTACCTGTTTTACTTTAATGTCTTTATGAATAAAATAATCAAGTATGACTTTATTTGCCCATACATTTATATCCATCATCCTGTTCATTTCATATATTGGAGTATCATGTATATCCTTAAGTTCAGTCAACAGACCGGCATTTAAAAAAGCATAATCTATTTCCTTAATACCGTTTAAAATAATATCCATTGATCTGTATATGTTTTCAAGAGAATGAAGATCACAGTAAGAAAATCTTATCTTTCCTTTAAAATCTTCAGGAAGATGCCTGCTTAAAGCATAAACTGAGAATCCCCTTTCAAGAAAAACGTTTACTAAAGCCTTCCCAAGCCCTGATCCTATCCCTGTTATAAAAAGATTCATTCTTTACATCTCTTTCCTTCGAATATGGCATTATCTATAAATCTAAATATCCATTCTTCCAGATTGTTATAATCAGGATTGTGTTTACTTATCCATTTCTCATCATAAAAGATCTCTGTTTCAATACTTCTGTGTATCTCTTCATCTCCAAAATTTACAAGAACAGCCTGCTCAACAACGGCAAGCTTTATATCTTCACCTAAACCGTCCAGTAGGCTTGTAATATCTCTATCAAACTCTTCATATGTAAGTATGATAAACTTATGTTTTATGATATCTCTTTTATCTTTTTCAACGATATAATGTATATCAAGAAGCTTTTCAATCACAGGTTTTGTAAATTTTATATTTCCTTTTATAATCTTTTTCATTATTCCCACTCTATAGTCCCTGGGGGTTTTGACGTTATGTCATAAACAACCCTGTTCACACCTTTAACCTCATTTATTATTCTTCTCATAATCCTATCAAGAAGGTCATAAGGAAGTCTTGCCCAGTCCGCCGTCATACCATCTGTTGATTCAACAGCCCTTACTGCTATAACTTTTTCGTACGTCCTGTAATCCCCCATAACTCCAACTGTAAGAACCGGAAGAAGAACAGCAAAAGACTGCCACAACTGTCTATACAGTCCTGCTTTTTTTATTTCTTCCACAACTATAGCATCAGCTTCTCTAAGTATTTCAAGATCATCTCTATTCACTTCTCCTATAATCCTTATAGCAAGACCCGGTCCTGGAAACGGCTGTCTGTATATAATCTCCTCTGGAAGATCAAGCTCTTTACCAAGCTCCCTAACCTCATCTTTAAACAGTTCCCTTAAAGGTTCTATAAGCTTAAGATTCATCTTTTCAGGAAGTCCACCTACATTA